>QWCE01004947.1_pt1 | contig 24850 bp, 28 predicted proteins | sample 1972531 | NCBI WGS metagenome assembly QWCE01 (sample SAMN09866716, study PRJNA288562) | Human gut metagenome isolate term4_stool, whole genome shotgun sequencing... | reverse complement strand
AGTTACCTGCTCCTACCTCTTCGTTACCATTCGGAGAATGGGCTAACGATTTGGTAACGGAACTTCTGCACAAATCCACGCTTTCTGCACTTTACCTCGTAGCGCAAATCACAGAGATATCGTGCAAATCCCTCTCATTCCCATTTACTTACCCGCAATCCTCTCCCTAATGCCCTTCCCCCTAATAGTTCCCCACGTGGATATTTTCAAATCTCCACGTGACAAATAAAAAATGCTCACGTGGACGAGAAAAAATTCTTCGGAGGAATCAGATGAAACTTCGGAGGAAATGATTCACGCCTACGTAGAGAATAAAAAATAGCCACGTGGAGATTTAAGATTTTCCACGTGGCTATCCTGTTTTTATAGGCTCATTTGATTGGAGTGCGCCAGCCCCGCCCCTCCCTGTACCTCAAGGAAAAAAGAATTAGCCCTCAATTCACGCACCCCGTGCGGGGTGCGACGCATCTTGCCCTCCTCGCTGGAGCGTAGCTCGTTGTTTCAATTCACGCACCCCGTGTGGGGTGCGACAGGAGGCAACTCCATACTATATGGATCTTGTTGCGTTTCAATTCACGCACCCCGTGCGGGGTGCGACTAATCATCGCTCAGTATCCCTCCTGCCAAGAGGAAGTTTCAATTCACGCACCCCGTGCGGGGTGCGACTAGTCACCCCCAAGGGGCAGAGCTACTTCATCAACGTTTCAATTCACGCACCCCGTGCGGGGTGCGACGCGGAACGACTCATCGCCATACTCGTGACAGAGGTTTCAATTCACGCACCCCGTGCGGGGTGCGACGATACTTACAAGTATTCATAAGGCATCATTCTGATAAATGCTATGTGTTAATCAAATTCAAGTTCTAAACCCGAAGACGGGAAAATTTATCAAAGTGCCCTGTGGTACTTGTTACGCTTGTCAATCTAATAAACGCTCTAGCTGGATGTTCCGTAATACAGTTGAACTACAATATTCTGAGTCTGCGTTCTTTTGTACGCTTACATACAACGATGAATCGTTGTTAGGTCTTCCGTATCATGGTATGTCAAATTTACGAATGCCCTTGAAATATCATTATCAGCGCTGGCTTAAGCGACTGCGTAAGTCGTTAGAGCCTGCCAAAGTTCGGTATTTCTTGTGCCACGAGTATGGCGATGAGTCGTTTCGCCCTCACTATCACGTAATACTATATCTCGACAAGTCGATATCTCTATCAGATATGCGTTGTCTAGTATCTGATACTTGGACTTACGGCAATGTTGTCTGTGACTTTGTTACTCAGTCTCGTATACACTATCTGACTAAATACGTTACTAAGCAGTTCCGCAATGTCAAGTCCTCAGGTCGTTCTGTAGACTATATCTTCAATCATATTTGGGATAATAGAGATCTTCAGAATCGGTATATCGTTGAGTATTACTTGAAAAAGTATAGTTTCATTGTAGCAAGTCAAGGCTTAGGTTGTCAGCTCTTAAAAGAGCCTGCTTTTATTCGTTGGTTTTGGGATCACTTAATAGCTGGTGAATCCTATCCGACATATACTATCGGAGGTCACTCCTATACGCTACCACGTATCTATTTGAAAAAGCTAGTGCCAGAGATATGGCGCGAAGCTATAGCCCCCGATATATCGCCCGAGGCTAAATCAGCCCGATTGTCTGAACTCGCGTCTGACGCTAATCTAACTACTAAACAGTATGTAGAAAATGCGCGCTACATACAAGACAGAATGTCTGCATCTATCCGCGCTAATAACAAAAAATCCCCTTTGTAACTAACTATGAAGTTATCAAATCGTAAAGTCGGTTTCTTCGCTCGATTGCGTAAGTTCCGCATTCCGGTAATCCTGCTCTTGTTGGCAGTGGTTGTTGTCTGTGTTGCTTTCGGATGGTTTTCTTTCTTAATCTGATGCTATGAATACGTGTAAGTATCGAAATAATCCGTTTAATATACGGTATAACTCCGCTAATAATTGGAAAGGTCAAACAGAGCCAAAGAATGGCTTCTGTCAGTTTTCGGATATGAAGTACGGCGTACGTGCTGCTTTCCTTCTCGTCTATAACTATCGTAATCTCCACGATGCTAAAACACCTCGAGATATAATACGATATTGGGCGCCTCGAGAAGATGGTAATGACACTGAAGCTTACATATCCTTTGTCGGTCAGTTGCTTAATGAAGATGAGGATATAAATACTACCCTCGAGTATGTCGTACTGCTTTACTCAATGTGGCAGGTCGAACAAGGATGGACTCCTAGTATCTGGGAGTTTGTCCGCTTACTTAATTACTCACTAATAGAAGATCTATAAGCTATGCCAAATCTAACTAAATATTCGCTTGACCACGAGGTTCGTTCAAGCTTTGAAATGGGTCAACTTATCCCATTTTTGTGCCAGGAGGTTGTTCCTGGCGATAAATACCGTGTACAATCGAGTACACTCGTCCGCTTACAGCCTATGTTATCTCCGCTGATGCATCGGCTTGACTATTATCAGCGGTACTATTATGTGCCTTATCGTCTGTTGATACCTAACTATGAGCAGATATTAACTGATCCTGATAGTGGTAATGTTGTGCCATCTATGGATAATTATTTGCAGTATTCTGCTAAGACTCTAAAGGATTTATTCCTTGAGAAGCCTCTTTTGGAGTATTTTGGTCTTGCATCGTCTTTAGGTGGTAATCCAGCTAATGTTCTTAAGGATCTTAACGCTACTCCCCTACTTGCTTACTACCTTATATATAATCATTATTATATGAGGTCAGATCTTGATAAGCGTTATATTGACCAATTGCGTCCTGAGAATTTCTCTAGTGCTGAGATACGTAAATACATTGGTAATGTGATGTATGTCAATGAGGGACTTGATTATTTTACCAGCGCGAAAACCTCTACTCAGTACGGCAATATGGTACAGTTGGATATGGACGGTAATAATACTATTACTGTGCCTGAAATGCGTCTCGCTGAGCGTTTGCAGTCTTTCCGTGAGAGATTGCTTCGTGTTGGTGGTAAGTATGTGAATTATATTAAGGAGTTCTTCGGAGTTGAACCGCTCGACGCCCGTGTTCAGATACCTAAGTATCTAGGTGGTGATTCTTACGTGCTTAATGTGTCAGATGTTGACCAGACTGCTCCGTCAGAGCTTGGTTCCGTTGGTGAGAGTTATGGTAAGTCTGTATCTGTTAATCGTACGGGTCAAATTCAGTATGATGTTTATGAGCATGGTTTGATTATAGGCTTGCATTTTGTGCGTCCTCGTCCGTCTAATATTGGTGGCTGTCCTAAGCTATTCACTCGTAGGACTTACTTTGATTTCTTTAATCCTCATTTTAGTGCGTTAGGCTATCAAGAGATTCAAGGTCGTGAACTTGATGTTGCACGATCAAAAGATGAAGCTTTCGGCTATGTTCCGAGGTATGACGAGTATCGTTATGGTAATGATATAGTATCTGGAGACTTTAAGCGTTCGCTTGATTATTGGCATATGTCAAGAGATATAAGTAAGGAGAAGTTATCAGTTGATTTTGTTACTTGTCACCCCGATAATAGGATTTTTTCTTATACCAATTCTAACGTATCTCTTTATCACGTTACTATGATTGGCTCTTTTGTTGGTCTTACTAATAAGTTCTGCTTGGACGGTTATGTATGGGCGCCTGAAAGTGCTTTGGTACAAGGACAAGATGTTGCTTTTATTATTTATGAAAGGGATGAGAGAAAAGAGCCTTTAGTTACTAGTTTTTCTTCTAGTAAATTGTTTTTCGGTACTCTTAGGTCTTTTTTAGAGGTTGATTCGGTATCAGTTATGTCTGATCCTAAGGTCGCAGATATTGTTGGTTTGAATCTTTTTAGTAAGTGGTCTCCAGGTCATGACGTTAGTGATAAGATGATGTTGTCTCGTTCGGAGTACTTGTTTTTTCAGGAGGAAGACAATTTTCGGGGTGATGTTTTTGTTTCTGGTTCTTTATCAGATTACTCTGTTTTAGTTCTTAATGGATCATTTTATCCATTTTTGTTGGACTTCGATCGTACTCTTACTGTTAGTAAGGCTTTGGATTCTAGTTTGGAAGGCTCTTTTAAAGAAGGTGATTTAGGTATAGCTAAATATTTGTCTATCCCTGCTACTTATGTTGATACTGCCCCCTATGATGTATATAAGCCCGTGGATAATCACGTATTGTCAGTGACTTATAATAATGTCGATGTGTTGCGCCCGCTGGCTCGTTATGATGGTAATGTTTTACGCTGATGAGTTATGGATCCGAGTAGTATTGTAGGTATTGCAGGTGCAGGCGCTGGTCTTATTGGAGGTCTTATTAATAACGCTTGGGCAGACTCTCGTAGTAATAAGCAATGGCAACGTATGAATGAGATGCAGGATAAAATGAATGCATACAATGCGCCCGTTGCCCAGATGTCTCGTTTGCGTGAAGCTGGCTTAAATCCTAATCTAGTGTATGCTAATGGTGGTTCTGTTATGCAGTCCGCTGTCGGTAATGCTCCGAACCCTCCTAATACTGCCCCGATTGATACTCAGGGAGTGTTACAGATGGTACAGACTATAGTCGGTGCTATGCTTGAAAAGGATAAGATACAAGCTAGTAAAGAGATGCAGTCAGAGCAGATTACTGCTAATAAGGATTTGCAGACTGAGAAGATTACAGCTGACAAGGAGATGCAGTCTACTCAGATTGGTGCAACTAAGGATTTACAGACTGAGAAGATTACAGCTGATAAGGAGATGCAAAAAACTCAGATTGATTCAACTGAAAAGATTGCTTCTGAGAATCGTGCTGAAAATGCTCGTCAGTTTGATTTGTCTTTTGCTCATCAGGTTTCAGTAGATAATGCTCGTATTTGGATTGATAGGAGTTTAGCTAATTCGACTATTGCTCTTCAATCATCTCAGGTTCGTATGAATAATTTATCTGCTCAGTTGTCTGAATCTGTACAGCCGTATCTACAAGATAAGGCTAAATATGAAGCTTTGTCTTTGGCTTTTTCGTATGGTAATGATATGCTTAATCAGTTTTTGTCTTTACCTCAGTATATTGGAGAGGGTGAGTTAGGAGCCGTTTTTGATAAGGCTGGTCTTCCTCGTCCTGCTGGTTATCAGCTTAAGACGATAGCAGATTTTCATAATGCTCAGTTTAAGGTTTGGAGTAAAGTTAATGATGCTGATTTTGAGCGTGCAGATGCAGCTGCATATTATGCTGGCTGGAATTCTTTTTGGAATGCTGCTTCTAATCCTATTAAAATAGGTGTTGCAGCTGCTACTATTAAATGATTTGTTTTATCTTTGTCGCATAACTAATTATATAGCTATGAATTTCGCAGATTTATTGACCTATGTTGTTATGGTTGCTTTTTTTGCGTGTGCTGTTTGGGTTATTGTGACATTGACTCTTAGTATAATTCGCAAGATTCGTAACTTTAATAATCATGGAAAAGAGAAGTTATAGGTATGTGGCTAGAGAACCACAGAGTACTGTGTCTGATACTTTACCGAATCAGACTGTAGATTTAAAGATCCTCGTCAAGCAGTTAATGGACGGTCAGGCTCTTAATGTTGGATTGTCTCTATCTGAAGATAGTTCGGATACTTTTGATACTCCCGATATATCTAAGCTTGATATTAGGCATATGACTGTATTTGATGTGGATAATCTGTTAGCTAAGGTTCAGCCGGTGCAGGTTGACGCGCCAGCTGATAGTGGTACGGCTCCCGTAGCCGATTGATATTAATGGGTGCGGGGGCTGATGGCTTGTCCATTGCCCCCCTCACCTCTTTTGAGGTGGGGGCAATGGCATTTGCCGAATAAGTCCTTCGGACCGCCCCCCCGCCCGTTAATAATCACGAGAGAGCAGGCGATTACTATTACTTGAAATGTAATCGCCAAGTGACACCACTATACAAATACATTGTGGTGTTGTCTATTCAAATAAGTTGTAGTACATTTGTGCTAGAAGCAGATAACTCTTGATAGTTAAGATTATCAAAGCCTGCTTTTGGACTAAACGTATAACTCATACTAAGTTTCAATTCACGCACCCCGTGTGGGGTGCGACTGCCCTGTGGTACTTGTTACGCTTGTCAATCTAATGTTTCAATTCACGCACCCCGTGTGGGGTGCGACTGTATGTGCATCGGCTCGTGGTCGTCTGCGTAGAAGTTTCAATTCACGCACCCCGTGTGGGGTGCGACTGTACGAGGCGCAGAACCCCACGCTCAAGGCGGGTTTCAATTCACGCACCCCGTGTGGGGTGCGACGACGAAGTTCTTGCTTGATGGTTATGCTTGGATTCCGTTTCAATTCACGCACCCCGTGTGGGGTGCGACGGGCTTGAGGGCGTAGAGACCATGATCAGCGTTGCGTTTCAATTCACGCACCCCGTGTGGGGTGCGACTGCGTTGTCTAGTATCTGATACTTGGACTTATGGGTTTCAATTCACGCACCCCGTGTGGGGTGCGACGAACTTGAATTTGATTAACACATAGCATTTATCAGTTTCAATTCACGCACCCCGTGTGGGGTGCGACAGTCTTATTACGTTCACTAGAAATAGATTCATTAGTTTCAATTCACGCACCCCGTGTGGGGTGCGACGCGAGACTCAATCTCTTGATAACCAAGAGCGGAAGTTTCAATTCACGCACCCCGTGTGGGGTGCGACCGTGGAGTAGTCGCATCGTGCAAATTACGATAATTGTTTCAATTCACGCACCCCGTGTGGGGTGCGACACAATGGGAGCGTATGAACGAGATGCAAGATAAGATGTTTCAATTCACGCACCCCGTGTGGGGTGCGACCCGCCAATGTTTGAGGGTCTCGGACGTACAAAATGTTTCAATTCACGCACCCCGTGTGGGGTGCGACTCAATGTCACAATAACCCAGATAGCACAAACAAGTTTCAATTCACGCACCCCGTGTGGGGTGCGACACCGCCAATGTTTGAGGGTCTCGGACGTACAAAATGTTTCAATTCACGCACCCCGTGTGGGGTGCGACTTACGTAAGTATATTGGCGATGTGATGTATGTTAATGTTTCAATTCACGCACCCCGTGTGGGGTGCGACCTGAACTCGCGTCTGACGCTAATCTAACTGTAAGTTTCAATTCACGCACCCCGTGTGGGGTGCGACTATGTATTTGCAGTATGTATCTAAGACAATGGATGTTTCAATTCACGCACCCCGTGTGGGGTGCGACTCTTTAGATCTACAGTCTGATTTGGGAGCGTATCAGTTTCAATTCACGCACCCCGTGTGGGGTGCGACATTAGACTGAGTCGGTTTCAATTCACGCACCCCGTGTGGGGTGCGACCTGAACTTGCGTCTGACGCTAATCTAACTACTAGTTTCAATTCACGCACCCCGTGTGGGGTGCGACTTGGACGCCCTCCATTTGGGAGTTTGCCAAACTGCTGTTTCAATTCACGCACCCCGTGTGGGGTGCGACCGGACGCAACGCCAGAGCAGGCGCAACAGCTCCGTTTCAATTCACGCACCCCGTGTGGGGTGCGACTTCAGCATAGATATATAGTTGAGTACTACCTTAAGTTTCAATTCACGCACCCCGTGTGGGGTGCGACAGCGATATCCAAAGGTACGCATAAATAGAGGATTAGACGATGATCCATTGCGAACGGAAGACTGATGGTGGGTATGTCGGTGCGTTGGCGGTGACTGCGAGGCGTATGTGCTTGTATATCAACCAGTGCGAATAGCCTGCCTTTTTACTAATCGCTTGGCATTCGCAGAGAAGTACATGGGAGAACTTGTCTAGTGCGCTATATGAGCAGCACGCCCTCGGGATCTACGCCTTTTGTCTTGCCAATGGTGGTGATCTTAGACTGGTAGTTGGTGCCGAGGTGGTAGATGCGCAGGGAGTCGCTCGATAGGTTGATCGTGTCCGTGAGTGCAGCCTCTAGTTCGACCCTCTGGGCGGGAGAGACGAGGCACTCGAAGACCGAGTTCTGGACACGCTGGCCGTAGTCTTGGCATATCTTCGCCACTTGGCGAAGGCGCTTAGCACCGTCGGGCGAGGCGGTGTTCACATCGTAGGTTACAAGTAAGTACATCAGCTTTGAATTAGGAATACAGGGTAGTCGTCGAGGTCTCCTCGGAGGCATCGGGCTAGGAGCAACGCCTGAGCATAGGGGAGCAGTCCTATGGGTATCCGCTCCCGGAGGAAGGGGTGTGTGATCTCCTCTCGCTTGCGTTGCTGCCAAGCGGCTAAGAGTTCTTTGCGGGGTTCGTCTCTGAGGATGTATCCGTTTTCGCCCTGAGTGATGAAGTCAGAGGGTGCGACCTGTCGCTTGTTGATGACGGTCAAGACGAATCGATCCACGAGGTAGGCGCGTAGCTCCTCCATAAGGTCTAGAGCAAGGCTTGCTCTGCCTGGTCTGTCCGTATGGAGGAAGCCCACGTATGGATCCAGTCCTACGGTCTCCAGTGCTGCTGTAACCTCGTGAGCGAGGAGGGTGTAGAAAAATGAAAGTAGCGCATTGGCCTCATCACGAGGCGGGCGTCGCGATCGTCCCTCGAAGGTGAACTCTGGTCGCCGTATGAGGTGGTGAAAGAGAGCAAAGTATTGCTGCGCCGCTAAGCCCTCTACACCCATAACGGTCATACGGTCTCGCTTGTAGACTAAGCTCTTTTGCAAAGTCTTGAGCTGGCTCAGCGCCTCCTGAAAGCTCTCCTCCACGCTCTCCGTCGGGTGATAGTCTCTCAAGTAGCGCCCTAGCACTGATCGCTGGTTAGCTATCTTGGCCGAGATAAATAGAGCAGCGAAGTGCGATGCGGCTGGTTCGTCGTCAGCGATGCGGTACTGCGTACGTCTCAGGAGGACGTTGCCCCTCGTGGGACCCTCTAGCGAACCGATATAGCGACCTGTAGGGGTGAGGAAGGTGAGCTTGACACCCTCCTGCACGCAGAGCTGCATCAGCCCTGGCGAAGCCCCCATATAGGAGAAGGTGATAATTCCCTCGAGGTTGTGTATCGGTATGCGAAAGGTCTCCTCGCCATCTACGCGCGCCACGACATTGGTGCCGTCTTTGAGCAGGTAGACGTTGGGCGTAAGGATATAGAGGGTGTTGAGTAGCTTTCTCATGAGGTGAGTATGTCGTGATGCTTTAGATAGCTCTTTGCCGATCTGTGTGATGCGATACGAGGCATGCACTCATCAAGGAGAGAGCAGGAGCGACACTGACGGGTGTAGTGCGCTGGTATAGGCGTACGCTGCGCAAAGGCCTCGTGCATCTTACGCGCCACCTCGTAGCACGTTGCCCGCAGGGTCTCGTCCATCTCGACCTGTAGGCGATGCCGTGTCTCCCCATAGTAGAGAGCTCCGTAGGAAATAGAGACTTGGTACATCTCCTCAAGAGCTATGACCTGAGAGCAGAGCTGCAGTTTGTCAGCGAGGTGAGTCTTAGGCTTGCCACGCTTGTATTCGACAGGAGTCGCCTGCCACGCCCCTGGGTACTTAGGGTGTCGGAAGGGACTCAGGCTATGATCCCGTAGCGGGGTCAGCTCGACCGCATCGGACAGCCCGTATAGTCCCAAAGTGTAGGAGACGAGTGGCACCCGCCTCATCGTGATCGTGTCACCCACGCGAGCACTCTGCTCTGGCTGGTCCACACGCTTGTGGAGGATCTGCCCTAGCGCGGTGAGGTGGTTGTCGTGCCATAGCTGCTCTAGGGTGATCAGTTGCCACTGACGTGGACAGAAGCAGTAGTGCTGTATCTCGGAGATCGTCAGCAGCTCCTCGTCGCTGTAGTGTCTCATAGGGAAGAAGGGCGTTTTAGAGAAAAGCCCCTCCGTAGTGGCATGCGCTACGAGAGGGGCTTTCGTGTAAAAGGGGGCTAGACGAACTCGATGATCTCGACACCCTGGAGACCGTTGCGATCGATCTGGACGGTGTAGTCGGAGAAGTCGCGTGCGGGACCTGTGAGCCCCTCACGCCGTGCTACAGTGACACGCTCGAAGAGCTTGTGCGCAGACGCATTGCCCAGAGGCGAGTCGTGCTTGAAGACGATCAACTTCTGCAGGCTCATGAGTCCACGGGCTGCTGAGTGATCTAGGTCAAACATATTCTGGAGTGCCTCCCAGAAGAGATTCAAGTCATCCTCCGTGAAGCCTGTGTCCTCGGCAAAGTGTGGCGTCACGAAGCCATACATCTTATATAGTCCGTAGGGTACTGTAGCTTTGCGCCCCATAGTGCGGTTGCCACCCTTATCGTCAGCCTCTTCGTTAGCCTTTTGCTCCTTAGCGTCTGTGGCAGCCATACGTGTGATGGTATGCTCGTGTGGGAAGATCGGATCAATGGAGCGTGCGAAGGTTAGCTGGATGGGACCACGCACCTGACCAGCATTGTTGCCCGTGGAGAGGACAGCTCCGAAGGCGCGTATGTCGTAGTACTTCTGACACATGAGGGCACGAGCCTTGTCTCGGTCTGCAGCGTTTTTCGTCTTAGCATCCTTGCCCGTTGCCTCTTCTACAGCCGCATTGATGGAATCATTGAGGACGGAGTTCTCTCTGACGAAGATACCTTGGTCAGTCGCCATCTGTATGTAGTTGCGCACCTTGCGCTTGATGCATACATCGGTGACAAGGCCCTCGCCAGTCTCAGGGTCTACGCGGGGCAGGTTGCCACCATCGGGATCACCATTGGGGTTTCCATCCTTGACGTCAAAGAGCAGGATGAAGTCATATCTATTCTGTAGCATGATTATATGGGTTATTGTTCTGTTTCTTCGGTTGGATTGTCTGTGTCTTTCTTCTTATAGGAGTTAACCTTCTGATGATAGTAGCCTACTGCGAAGAGGCTCTGCTCATCAAGTGAGAAAGTTGCGGGGAATGTGGGTACCTCGGCAGGGATCAGTGCGAAGATCTCCCCGAGGAGCTTCTCAAGGCTGATGGCTAGTCCAGGTTTCTCCTTACGTAGTTTGCTCAGGTGGTGGTTAGATAGTGAGATAAGTCTTCCCATCACCATGTTGGGACGTGTGGAGGCACTGGCATAAAAGCGATCTCGTATGGTCGCGTTGACCCCTTTGCCTAGTGAAGCCTGCTGGATCTGCTCGAGGACGGCAAAGAGGCGTCCGGCGAGGTAAGCGATGTTGTCGTTTTGCTTGTCTAAAGCCATATCTAGTGTGGTTATGTTATTGTATATTCTTGCTTTGCGGTTGATGCAGCCCTTGAGGATGGCTGCTCGTAGCTCGGTGACTGTACGCTCCTGCGTGATACGATTGATGCAGGCCTGCTGGAGGGTCATAGGGTAAGGGGTACCATTGAGAATGCTCTCGACGATGCTCTGCACAAGGTTCGTAGCGAAGGTGCTAGACTTGGAGGGCGAGGAGACACTCTTCACGATACCATAGAGGGAGCGTAAGGGTGGGTTCTCCTCGTCCACGAAGCCGTCCCAACTGACGATGTTCATATCGACGAGGTGCTGGTAGACTCTGTCGAAGATCTCCGACACAGTTTCCTGCTGCCAATACTTGATGGTGATGCGTCCGCCTGCTGTGAGTCCGAGTACGTAAAACTGTCGCTCATCCTCCCAATGCTGCCCTGAGCCACGGTTACCACGGATAGCTTTGAACTGCTCAAGTACTTTGTAGGTACCCTGCGTCGGGTTCGGAGCTTTCTTTTTACTCTTCCCTTTTCGCTTAGGTTGCTCATCATCTGTGTCGGACGGCTCCTGGGCACCGTCATCCTTTACGCCTTCGAAGATTACGGTACGAAAGGTCTCATTGATACTAGGATCGTCAAGATTCGAATTCCAAAAGACGTAGCTTATATCTCCAAGCGTATAGCGTGTCTGCTCATTGCGAAGTAAGTCGTTGAGAGCTGTGGTGTGGGCAAAAGAAGCGTACTTAGAGATTGGCGCATTCTCGCCCTGCTTCTTACCATAGGAGAGGTAGGCTGGGTCGTTGAAGCTAGCTATCGTCGCACCCGCCTGAGAGCCTGGAGCTACAATTCGAGCGTGAAAAGCTGCTAGGGGCTTCTCCTCTCCGGTGATAAGGCATCGCCCAAGGTTTTCCTCCGTACTGTAGGCTTGAGAGGCATAGTCATGTGCTTCATCTTGTGTAGCTAAGAGCTCTGTGTCACCTTGCAGCTGAAAGGTCATCCAGTCTGATGCTAAAACGCGCTCAGTGTGCGCCTCTTCGGGCAGGGGCGTCTCAGCTCCACAATAATGGTGCAGGGTGACACCCCTTCGGCACTCTCTTCATACCCTAGGATATACTTGCGATTGTCCCAAAAGGGTTGTGCAGGTGGACACTTACCGCTACGCTTTAGTCCAGCTGAAACTAGATAGTCCTGCCCCTTGCTCTTCTTGTCACTTGGATCTTTGAGGTCTTTTAGTCGGACGAAGGTGCCATCTTCACGAATGACGATGACCCAGCGAATGGGCTTGACCTCTAGTCCAGGGGTCGCTATACGATCTGCCTTGCGCATCGCCTCATAGTAGTTGTATAGTGCTTGTAGGATCATCTCAGTATCTCATTACTATCCATTGGGGGGACGAGGATGACGCCCTCGGTCATCTGCGCATGATAAAACATAGCGGGAGGATTCTTCCGATCCCGCTCGAAGTCCATATCGTAGAGCATAATGCTCAGGTCCCTACTCTCAGGGATAGGTCTGGGCTCTAGTGATGTCTCACCATGCTCTAGGTCTACATACTCAAAGGCGCAGGTGAACTCACGGCACCCTAGGTAAGGCATCGTAAAGCATTGCCCTGCCTTGGCTCTGCGCTCGAAGATCTCTTGGTACTTTCTGGGGTTCTCCGCCTTGCGCTCGGCTTCGCTGTACTCCTCGTTGTAGTGCTTCTGACAGCTAGCTGATCGGTCTCTCACGGGTATGTAGACCATCTTAGCATAGATCCGATAGTCTACGTCACGCAAGAGGTAGGAGGCACGCTGTCTACGATCCTCTGAGATGTTGATGCCTGTGCTCCCTTTGCTCATAATAGAGGCCACCTCATTTCGCTTGATGGTAAACCGCTTGATTGGGGCTAGCACCTCTATCTTCGTGATCTCCCAGCGTATGGCGGGCTTCCAGTAGATCGCCTGAAAGATGGCTCGCGCTGCACTGGGCGTGATCACGTCATAGCTGACACGCTCCACCTTCATCTCGGGGCGTGTGAAGCAGGCGAAGGGACCACGCACACGCAGGCAGTACTCCTTATCTATATACTCTTCCATATATTTATGCTGTCATGAATGTTGATGTCTGATCGATTATCTGTATCCCAGTCTTCGTGCTGTAGAGCTTGTCATCGGTTAGATAAGCGATGCCACTCTCGCTAACGGAGATACTACTCCCCAAAGTTAAACAATCGTTTTCATAAAGACTAATGGTAAGCCGATTCATTTGTCGGTACTCTTGTCGTTTCAGCGGAATGTTGCTTTGGAGCTTCTTGATGATCGCTTTCCCCGCTTTGTCGTAGGGGACAACGATAGAGGTACTCTGATCCTCTATATACTTAAAGTACTCGCTCGCTGTCTCGTAGTCGAAGCGTAACTCTTCACATCGATCGTCATTCACATCCCAAAGCAGTTTGGAGATCCTCTTATCTTCCCTTCTAGTCATTCTGTTGTCGAAGCAGTCGACATCATTATAGAACGCCTTGTAGTAGCACTCTATTTCCTCTCTCTGTGGAGCTCCCTGCTCAGTCAACCGATCGAGCAGATCTTCCAGAGCGCCTTGCGCCCAGCTCATCTCACCAAGGGCTTTTGTCCCATCAGTAAGACTAAAAATGTAGACCTCACCAGGCTCTGCCATACGTCCCTCACGGTTGCACCGCCCAGCGGCCTGCATGACCGAGTCTAGACCCGCCATCGCTCGGTAGACCACGGGGAAGTCCAGGTCTACACCAGCCTCGACCAGCTGCGTGCTGACGACACGCACGGACTCGCCAGCCTTCAGGCGACGGCGTATCTCCTCTATGCGCTCCTGAATGTGTGCCGAGCACATCCTGCGTGAGAGATGTATCAGCCCATCGCCCGACTTGTCTTGAGCTTGCAGAGCGGTATAGAGACGAGCCGCATCGTTGCGACTGTTCACGATACAGAGGAAGCTCTCGTACTCGGTCAATCGCTCCGCTAGCTCCTCCGTAGATAGTCGAAGTGGATCCCAATGGTAGCGAACCTTGTCAAAGGGTGTAAAGCGCTCGGCATCATAAGGTACAACCTCCTGAACGGGCTCTTTAAGGAAGAAGAACTCATGACCGATCCGCTTGCTGTCTGACAGGATATCTTTGTCAAAGACTGGTAGCGTGGCGGTACAGAAGAGAGGCTCCACACGGAAAGCGTAGTGAAGACTCTCCACCACACGCAAGATCGGGTTGAGCAGCCGAGGGGGAAACATCTGCACCTCGTCAAAGACAACGACCGAGTTACAAATATTATGTAGTTTGCGACAGCGACTCACACGGTGAGCATAGAGCGACTCGAAGAACTGTACGTTGGTCGTCACGATGAGCGGAACATCCCAGTTTTCCGTCATGAGCTTGGAGTACTCCATAGCTTCGTCAGGTCGCTCCTTGACATCTACATCTGAGTGATGCTCCAGCACTTGATCCACCCCAAAGATCTCTCTAAAGGTTTGCGCCGTCTGGGTGATGATTGAGGTATAGGGGATGACGTAGATGATGCGCTCACACCCCTGCGCTATGGCATGCTCTAGAGCCCACATTATCGAGGAGACCGTCTTGCCGGCACCTGTGGGGAGCGTGAGCGAGTAGATCTTTCGCTGAGCCGTGCGCCCATGGTTGCGACACTGGTCGAGGAAAGCTGCTCGCGCCTCATTGATCCGTCCCTCACGGTTGAAGTGTGACACATACTCCTCTAACTTTTTTCGCATCTCTTTTAGCGAAGCTTTGGCACTCTGACGAGCAAGTCTTTTGTCGGGAGACATAAACCGCTCCGTGTCGAGGAAGTCAGCGTCCACCAAGCAAGAGAAAAGCATACGAACCAGTAGCTGGTAGTCATCCTCGTCTAGCTCGTTCCACACGGTAGCGACCTTGTCCAGAGAGGCTTTGTGGAGAAGCTCTTCAAGCTGGCTCGCCTCAAGTTTGAGTCCCTTGACTAGGTTTGCCACAGCTCTCTTGGTGTCACTAGAACGAACAACTTGTCCTCGCCACTCGGAGTCATCGTAGAGCCCTCGGTGGTGAGCCCCGATGCAGAGCGAGAGGATCTTGATAAGCTGCTGATTACCGCCCACTTGCTTTAAGTCGTAGGCGTAGCGTGCTCCTGCGGGGCTGTGCGGGGTGCGCCACCCGTTGAGCGTAGGATCTAAACCTGACTGCTGACGTATGTAGCGCTGGAAGCCCTCCTGATACTTGCCCAAGTCGTGCAGGAGCCCCAGCAGGTAACCGATCTCGCCAAGCTCTGGGTCATCGGTGATGCGCTCAGCGTAGCTCTGCGCCAGCTCCGCCACACCGTGTAGATGATCTAGTAGAGGCTGCGTCTCATAGGAGTCATCCTCTAGAACCCTTACGTGGGCTATCTGCTCTGTGTCGTTCATAGTGTGGGTATTCTTTACTTGAGACTGTTGACTTTTACAACAGTCTCTACTCGTATTGCTTTGATACAACGGACGCACAGATCGTGCGTCCCTACAAAGGGCTACACGTCTGTGCGTCAGAGAGGTTTGAGTACCTAGGGGCAAGGCTAGTGCTTGCCGACCTTGGTGAGGAGGTTGCCTACCTCGCTGGCGGAGACCTCCTTGATGCCACCAAGAGCCGAGAGGATGCCCGTTGCCTCGTAGGGGAGGAAGAGCGTCTTGTCGGAGCCGTTGCGACCGATCTTCTCGAGCGTGTCTAGATAGCGCATAGCTATGAGGTACTGCGTAGGATTGCTGCCCGTGCTGGCGACAGCTGTCGTGATGCGCTCGATAGCCTCTGCCTCAGCCTCGGCACGAAGGATGGTAGCGCGAGCGTCAGCCTCGGCAGCGAGGATCTGCGCTTTCTTCTCACCCTCGGCATGGTTGACCGACTCAGTCATGCGACCCTCAGACTCACGGATCATAGCTTCCTTCTGACCCTCAGCGGTGAGCACCTGCGCACGCTTGTCACGCTCGGCACGCATCTGCTTTTCCATAGCGTCACGGATGTCTCGAGGCGGATTGATGTCTTGCAGCTCCACGCGGTTCACCTTGACACCCCACTTATTGGTCGCCTCGTCTAGGATGTCACGCAGCTTGTTATTGATCGTGTCACGGCTGGTGAGCGTCTCGTCGAGATCCATCTCGCCAATCACGTTACGTAGCGAGGTCTGCGTGAGCATCTCGATAGCTACGGGCAGGTTGGAGATCTCGTAGACCGCTTTGAGTGGCTCGACGATTTGGAAGTAAAGGACCGCATTGATCTCCGTGACGACGTTGTCACGGGTGATGACGCTCTGACGAGCGAAGTCGTAGACATTCTCTCTCAGGTCGATGCGGTCCGTATTAATAAAGCGCACCTGCGTACCCCCCTTGCTGGCTGGTGCGGTGATGCGCCAAGTCATAGGGCGTGGTTTATCGATAAAAGGGATAATCAGGTTGATACCCGATGAGAGGGTCTTGAGATAGCGTCCGAGACGCTCGATGACCATCGTCTCGGACTGCTGGACGATGACCAGTCCCTTGGCGATGATGTAGATGACTAGGAGGACGAGTATGCCCAGTACGATGAGGGATGCTTCCATATATGTTTGTAGTGTTTTAGTTGTTATTCAGTTGTTTCTGTGATAGGCTCGACGATCATAACGATGCTGTCATTGCTGACGATGCGCACCATCTCGCCACGTGGGATGACCATGTCGGGAGCCACCGAGCGGGCGCGCCAGTTGTCCCCGTCCACAGCGATGCGACCCGTCTCACGACTAGCATCTATGCACTCAGTGACACGTGCCGTGCGTCCGTATAGCGCCTCTATACCCGTGCGGGCGGTCTCCTTGTTGCGACTGAGGCGGCGAACCATAGGGCGCAGGAGCAAAAGGGCGAGGATCGATCCAATGCAAAAGGTGATCACCTGCCAAGTGACAGAGGCACCGAGGGCTGCCGGCAGGATCGCCAGCAAAGCTCCTATGCCAAAGCAGGCTACGACAAAGCCTGGCGTGAGTAACTCAACGAAGAGGAGGAGTAACCCAGAGATGAGCCAGAAGTAGATGGGAGAGGCAAACATAGCTTTAGCGGGGGTTAGAGAAGAGCTTCGATGTCCTTGGCTAAGTTCTTCGGGAGCTTAGCCGATCCGTAGCGGGTTATGTCGGTGCCGTCACGGGAGATGAGGAACTTGTTGAAGTTCCACCGTATCGGCTTGACTGGCAGGTCTGAGTCTTGGCTCGTCTCCTCCTTGAGGAACTTGAAGAGCGGGTGGGCGTTTGCCCCGTTGACCTCGACCTTCTGCATTATTTGGAAGGTAACGCCATAGTTGACCTGACAGAAGTTGCGTATCTCCTCATCGGAGCCGGGGTCTTGCTCGCCAAACTGATTGCAGGGGAAGCCGAGCAGGACGAGCCCCTGGTCATGGTACTGCTTGTGTAGCTCCTCGAGTCCAGCCAGCTGAGGCGTGTAGCCACACTTGCTGGCGGTATTGACGATGAGGATCACCTTGCCGCGCAGGTCGGCTAAGTCTAGCTCCTTGCCCTCGGAGGTCAGGGCCGTGAAGTCGTATATAGTTGCCATAATATTTAGGGTTCTGTTTACACTATGACAAAGATACACTTTAGCCAAGAGAACTGCAAGAGACTTGCTAACTTTGCACTCCGTAACGAGACTGTTGCAACAGTCTCGTAATGTCTTATCTACAGATCTATCTATGAATCCTTGGTTAACGGTCGCTCTACTGGTGGTCTCTAACGTCTTTATGACCTTCGCATGGTATGGACACATCAAGCTGGAGCAGATGAGGGTCATCACCGACCACACGCCACTCTATCTGGTGATCCTGCTGAGCTGGTGCTTGGCACTCTTTGAGTACTCCTTTCAGATTCCCGCCAATCGCTACGGCTACATCGGCAACGGCGGTGCCTTCAGCTTGATGCAGCTCAAGGTGATACAGGAGGTGGTGTCGATTACGGTCTTTACGCTCTTCTCGGTGATCTTCTTCCGTGGAGAGCCGTTGCAGTGGAACCATTTAGCCGCTTTCGCTTGCCTCGTCCTAGCGGTCTACTTTGTCTTCCTAAAGTGAGACTGTTGCAAAAGTCAACATTCTTAAAGAAGGAGGCTCACGAGGGAAGCTGCTCGTAGGTGCGCCTACGACGGAGGTGGTACTGCCAGAGGAGCGAGTAGCGCGCTATGGGCGGGGTCGCTGTGACTTGGTACCAGGGCTGGTCGGTGGAGAGGGCGAGCTGGCGACGGGTGCGGTAGAAGTCTCGCACGGCTCGTAGCACGGCTGTAGCGTGTCGGGGCTGCCCCTTGACGAGGAAGGTGAGGGCGGCGAGCAGGTCCAGCGGGAGGCGACAGAGGAGGATGCGCCTGCGGGCATGCCGCGAGGGGAGGTTCTTGTAGAGCATGCGGAGGTTGTTGCGAAAGTTGAGATAGCTCTTCCTCGGGCTACCCATCTCGAGCGTAGCTCCTCCGAGATGGTAGACGATGCTGTAGGGAGTGTAAAGGATACGACCGCCTGCGAGCCAGAGCCGCCAGGAGAGATCGATCTCCTCCATGTGAGCGAAGAAGCTCTCGTCAAAGCCCCCTACCCTCCAAAATGCCTCGGCACTGACGAAGTAGCAAGCGCCTGTCGCCCAGAGTATCTCGCACTCATCGTCATACTGCCCGTGATCTAGCTCGACGGTGTCGAAAAGGCGACCCCGACAGAAGGGATAGCCCCAACGATCTAGCTCACCACCAGCAGCACCGGCGTACTCAAACGCTTCGGGCTGGCGGTCACTGCGCAGCTTAGGCTGTACGGCAGCGCAGCCCTCCCTCAGCAAAGCCAGCGGACGGTCGCACCAGTGGGGCGAGACACGTATGTCGCTATTGAGGAGACAATAATAAGGGTAGTCGAGCTGGCGTAGCCCTCGGTTGTAGCCCCCTGCAAAGCCGTAGTTTTCGGATAGACGAACGAGCTTGACTTGCGGGAAAGCCTCTTGCAGGTAAGCGAGCGAGTCGTCTGTCGAACCGTTGTCTATGACCACGAGGTCGGCCACCTCAGGCGGTGTATGCGCCACGAGGGGCGGGATGTACTCCTCGAGGAGCTTGCGCCCGTTCCAGTTGAGGACGACGATGGCTAGGTCGGGACGGCTCATAGGTCGGCTTATCGCTTGGTGGTGAAGACTTGTCGCCGCACGCTCCAATGCGCTAGCCGTGCGGGGGTGATGGCTCCGACGAGCTCAGGGTCGTACGGCTGGGAGACACGTATATAGTTGTCAGTAAAGCCCTCCATCATCTCGCCGTGCCGTGTCTCCTCCCAGAGGACGGGACGGACGGAGCCAGCGAAGGGGGCGCAGAAAGCGTTGTGCCGCTCGCTGGAGAGAGCGAGGAGCTCCTTCGTGCGGAGCTTCTTTTCGGTTGCGGGCACAGCGGGCTTGATCTCAAGGGCTTTGGTGCCTTTGCGCTCGCTGTAAGGAAAGACGTGCAGCTGGCTCCACGGTTGCTCTTGGAGGAAAGCTAAGGTCTCAGCGTGATGCTCGGGGAGCTCGCCCCGCATACCCGCAATGACATCGAGACCAACGAAAGCATCGGGGATTAGCTCGTAGATGAGCTTAAGTCGCTCGGCAAAGAGTGCCGTGTCGTAGTGCCGCCGCATCAGGCGTAGCACCTGGTCGGAGCCTGACTGGAGAGGGATGTGGAAGTGCGGCATAAACTGCTCCGTCTCAGCGACGAACTGGATAATCTCTGGGGTCAGTAGCTCAGGCTCGATGGAGCCGATGCGGTAGCGGGCGATGTCTGAGACTTGTGTCAGCTGGTGGAGCAGCTCTAGGAGCGTTTCGCCCGTGGTGCGTCCGAAGTCGCCAATGTTGACACCTGTCAAGATGATCTCCTTGCCACCCAGCTCAGCGACACGCTCCGCCTGCGCCACCAGTGAGGCGATGGATCCGTTGCGGCTGACACCACGTGCGGCAGGTATGGTGCAATAGGTGCAGTAGTAGTTGCATCCGTCCTGGACCTTGAGGAAGTGGCGCGTGCGGTCGTCCGAAGAGACGCTCGGCTCGAAGTGTTGTAGCTCTCGGCGAGCGGTGACGTGGGGCGTAGCTGCTTGGGGCTGGTTGCACTTTTGGTTGCGCTCTTGGTTGCGCTCTTGGCAAAGCTCGGTGAGGAGCGATACGATTTCGCTCTTGCGCCCCGACCCGACGACGAGGTCTACGCCAGGCATCTGAGCGATCCGATCGCCCTGTAGCTGGGCATAGCAGCCAGTCACGACAATGAGTGCCTCTGGGTACTCACGGTGCAGACGGTTGATGAGACTGCGGCACTTCTTATCAGCCGTGTCGGTCACCGAGCAACTATTGACGATGCAGATATCAGGGACCAGCTCCGTCGTGTGGTGATGCTCGTCAGAGATGCGCTCCACGCCCACGGTCGCTAGCTGGCGAGCAATGGTCGAGGTCTCGGCATAGTTGAGCCGACAGCCCAGTGTGTAGAAAGCAGCTCGCTTGCCAACGAGAGGATGTAATCGAGGGGTGATCATCATATAGAGTAGAGCAAAGCACCAGCAACGCCCGCCAGGACAATGAGCAGGATAGGATGTACCCACTTCTTGTACAGGAGGAGTCCCGTCACGGCAAAGATGATGAAGCTGCGGTAGTCGATGAAGTTTTCCGTGACGATGATATTGTCCACCGTGATCGGCGTGCCAGCGGGGAGTGTGAGGAGCGTCCAGAGTCCTGGCTGTATCATCAGCATCAGGGCAGCGGCCGCTATGAGTCCGACACTGGCGGGGCGTATGCCGAGGAAGGCAGCATCGACATAACGATTGCTCCTAAACGCTTGGAAGCTACGGGAGATAATGAGACAGAGTACGAAGGAGGGAAGCATCACTGCGGTCGTCGCTAGTAGCGAGCCGAGGATGTTACCGCCCGTGACAACATAGCCTATGTAAGTCGCGCTGTTGATTCCGATAGGTCCTGGGGTCACTTGGCTCACAGCTACAATGTCGGTAAACTGCTGGTTGGTGAGCCAATGGTACTTATGGACCACTTCGTTTTGGATGAGCGAGAGCATAGCATACCCCCCACCGAAGCCGAAGAGACCGATCTGAATGTAGACCCAAAAGAGCTGTAAGTAGATCATTGCCTTGCCGTCCTAATCCCTTCTCATAATACTATAGATGATCCCTCCGAGGGCAGAGCCGAGGATGATCCAGACGGGTGAGACACCTATGAGCCAGACCAGCAGAGCGGATAAAATCGGTATCCAGACGATGCGCCAGGTGCCTTTCATCGCGCGCCAAGTGGTGATGACAGGGATCGCAATCATCGCCACCACCGCGGGACGTATGCCATACATGACCCGCTGTACCCAGATGTTGTCGTTGACCTCTTGGTAAAACATCGCCAAGATCAAGATGATGATAAAGGAGGGCAAGGTCGCACCAATAGCACAAACCACCGCTCCGAGGTAGCCCTTCAGCCGATAGCCGATGAAGATGGACATATTGACCGCAAAGACCCCTGGTAGCGACTGCGACACCGCAAAGAGGTCGATGAACTCCTCATTGGTCATCCAGTGGTTCTTCTCCACGACGTCATGCTGTATGAGCGAAAGCATAGCATAGCCTCCCCCGAAGGTAAAGCCCCCAATGCGTACGAATGTGATGAAGAGTCTCCAGAGCATCTTAATGGTTCCAGCTCGCCTATAGTCTATTGCGCCGTGCGAAGTAAAGGATGAAGAGCAGGTTGAGAACGAGCAGTCCGCCACCACCGAGGAGGACGTAGAGCTTAGCTCCATCAGCGACAGAGAGCGCTACGATCATTCCTACGATGACAAGGATCATCAGGACGAAGAGTGTCTTATCGAGCCAGTTGAGCGGCTTCTTTTTATTGCGAGTCATAGAGGTTAGCGGTTAGAAGAGCGAGAGCTTGACATACTTCTTGGGGTTTGCCTTGATGTCTCGGATCAGGGCATCGAGACTGGTCGTGACACTGTCAATGCGGTTGTAGAGTCCATCTTCGTTGAGGAGGCGCCCCACGGTGCCATTGGACTGGTTGAGCGTCTGAGAGAAGCTCTTGAGCTCACGCGAGGTACTCTCTAGATTGGTTATCGTCTCTTGTAGCTGTAGCGAGTCGAGCCTTGAGGCAAAGTTTGCCACATCTGTCGAAGTGCCATCTATACGCTCCATAATCGAGGGAAGCGAGCGGAGCGACTGCTGTAGCTGAGCTGACGAAGCATTGATATGCTGAGCGGACTGGCGCACATCAGCTAGCGTCGGCTCTATGTTGGGATTCGATAGGATCGCATTAGCCTGTAGCAAGACGCTATCCATACGGCCGAGCGTAGTGGAGAGTCGTGGCACAAACTCGTCTTGTAGCTGCTCCAGGCTCTTGGCAGATGCACGCGTGGACATAGGTATGGTGTCTTTCGAATTGATATAGACTCCCTTATCTGCCTCAGGGAGGATTAGGTTGACCAGAGCACCACTAAAGAGCGTCTGGGCGACCTGCACTTGCGTACCTTGGGGTAGCTTGATGTCAGGATCTAGCGTGAGCGTAAGGATCGTCTCGCCATTGTTGTGGTAGTCATACTCCATCTTACGTACAGAGCCCACCTTGTATCCATTGACGAAGACACGTGTAGCTACATTGATCCCCGTCACATCATTCATAGCAACGTAGTAAGTCTTAGAGCGTGCTGATATGGAGAGACCCTTGAGATAAGTGATCCCTAGGTATAGGATTACGATCGCTAAGAGGGTGAAAAGCCCTATCTTGACGGTCTGTCGTATAAGTCTATTCTGTGGCATGAGGCTACTGTGTCTCTTAGTAAATTTCTTTATCTCTTACGCCCTTACGATAGCGTACGATGTAGCAGTCTGGGTAGCGCTTAGCGAGTCGCCGCTGAGCCTGACGCGCCTCACTGAGAGAGCTACACTGCTCAGCCGTATAGAGGTAAAGCCGACCACGATGCTCGCGCTGTACATCCTTTACGTTGCGAAAGTAAGAGTCACTCGTCTTCATCGGTTGGCGAGAAGAGGCAATCTGTATGCGGTAATAAACGTCGCTCTCTGAGGTCGTAGTACTGCTTTGCTGCGCTGCAGGCTCTTCGTCAGATGCGGTCTCTTGTGGCTTTCGTTGCTGAGAGCTAGTAGCACGTACATACTTCTCATAGTACCTAGAGAATCCGTCTGCGATACCTCGCGCCAGCTCCTTGCGACCACTCTGACTAGCGAGGTAGTCCGACTCGGCTCTGTTTGTGATAAAGCCTAGCTCTATGAGGATACTCGGCATAGCCGTCTCTCGTATCACGAGAAAGGGACCTTGTCGCACACTGCGATTGCCTCGTCCTAGCTTGACAAAGGACTTCTGCACCTCGCTGGCCACATCGATGCTAGTCGCAAGGTGCACGTTTTGCATAAACTCAAAGATGATGTAGCTCTCCGTACTATTCGGATCAAAGCCCTCGTAAGTCTCCTTGTAGTCCTTCTCGAGGAGGATCACTTGGTTCTCACGCTTGGACACCTCTAGATTATCATTAGCACGGCGCAAACCTAACACATAGGTCTCTGTACCAGACGCTTTGGAACTCGAAGCTGAGTTGGTATGGATACTGATGAAGAGGTCAGCCTTCTTCCTATTAGCGAAGTTAGCTCGTTGCTGCAACCCAACGAAGACGTCGGTAGATCGAGTCATATAGACCTTGACCTCAGGGTGTGCCTCCTCAATATACTTGCGAGTCAAGAGTGCTACCGCCAGATTGATATCCTTCTCCTTACGTCCGAAGGCACAGGCTCCCGCATCATGTCCGCCGTGACCCGCATCGATCACGACCGTATACGCCTTCTGCTGCGCTAGCATGTCTAGAGGACAAGCTATCGTAGCTAGAAGTATCGTGAGGACAACTTTGACTAGAGACTTCATAAGGTAGCTGATAGTACTGAGAGCAAAGGTAAGAAATATAGCGCAAAGCAACAGAACAATATCGCACCTAAAAGACCGAAACGATCATTTAAGCTATCACCGCCACGTGGAAAATCTCAAATATCCACGTGAGAACGAAAAAATATCCACGTGGAGACGAAATAAAACTTCGGAGGAATCAAATGAAACTTCGGAGGAAATGTTTCTCCCCTACGTGGATAATTTTTATTTCTCACGTGGGGATTTCTTATTTGCCACGTGGAGATCGGGATTTTCCCTCCTCACGACCAGTTGCCACGCCTACGGTGGCTGACAATAAGTGCACTACCCCTAGCCACAAAAACAAAAAAAAGCCTCCCAGTAAGCTACCGAGAGACCATCTGAAGTGTTGTATCACTATAAAGTATTTGGGGAACGTCCGTGAGCCGCATGGGATTCGAACCCATGGCCCCAACATTAAAAGTGTTGTGCTCTACCAGCTGAGCTAGCGGCTCGCCCTCATTTTGAGATCATAGCGTGTACGCTCGATCCCCTTTGGGCTAAAACGTGACGCAAAGGTACGAAAAATATAGATACCACAAACAGTTTTCGCCGAGTCACTCGACGAGTAACGAAATGTAGGTACGCACGGCTCGTGACGTGTAACGATATGCTTTCTAAGTTCACATGCAAGTAAAAAGCGAAGTTTTTTCTCGTTTCAGAAGTTCGGTCGACTGCTCGTCGGGGAACCGCTCGTCGGGGTGGGGGCTCCCACCGTAGGGGCGGACCTGTGTGTCCGCCTGTCCTCACCTGAGCGTAGTCTATTCTGCGGGCGGACACGCAGGTCCGCCCCTAC
>QWCE01002249.1_pt1 | contig 24867 bp, 25 predicted proteins | sample 1972531 | NCBI WGS metagenome assembly QWCE01 (sample SAMN09866716, study PRJNA288562) | Human gut metagenome isolate term4_stool, whole genome shotgun sequencing... | reverse complement strand
TTCAGTTAAGAAGATGTGTGATAAATGCAAAGTCATCAAACGCAAAGGACGCGTCATGGTGATTTGCGAAAACCCGAAGCATAAACAAAGACAAGGATAGGGGGTGTTGGCATGGCAAGAATTGCTGGTATTGACTTACCGAGAGAAAAACGAGCTGAAATCGGGCTCACGTATATTTACGGCATCGGACGTTCCCGCGCCCAAGAAATCCTGACGAAAGCCGGCGTCGACTTCAACACGTATATTAAAGACTTGACCGAAGCGGAAATTGCTTCGATTCGTAAAGTCATCGACGACTACCATGTAGAAGGGGATTTGCGTCGTGAAGTCGCTTTAAACATTAAGCGTTTACGCGAAATCAACTGCTACCGCGGCATCCGTCACAAGAGAGGCCTGCCCGTTCGCGGTCAAAACACGAAGACCAATGCGAGAACGCGCAAAGGTCCGAAGAAGATTGTATCCAAGAAGAAGTAGGAGGGCTAAATGGCTAAACAAGGTAGAGCTACGCGCTCCAGAAAGAGAGTGCGCAAGAATATAGAAAAAGGACAAGCGCATATCGCTTCTTCCTTTAATAACACCATGGTGACCTTAACCGACACGAGCGGTAACGTCATTTCCTGGTCCAGCGCCGGCCAACTCGGCTTCAAGGGCTCCAGAAAATCCACGCCCTTTGCTGCACAAGAAGCGGCACAGGAAGCGGCATCCAAGGCAAAAGAACACGGCTTAAAGAGCGTTGAAGTGTTCGTTAAGGGACCGGGCAGCGGACGTGAAGCTGCCATTCGTTCCCTGCAAGCGTCGGGTTTAGAGGTTACCATGATTAAAGACGTAACCCCGATTCCCCACAACGGTTGCCGTCCGCCGAAGCGTCGTAGAGTCTGATATCATAACAGCAACCCATCTCACGAGAAAGTCTCTACAGATCCATTCATAGGAGGGCGGATAACATGATTGAAATTGAAAAGCCTAGTATTGTAGTTGAACAAGTATCAAGCGACGGCAATAAGGGTAGATTTATCGTCGAGCCGTTGGAAAACGGCTACGGGATCACATTAGGTAACTCCCTTCGCAGAGTGCTGTTCTCCTCGCTTCCGGGCTGTGCTGTTTCCTTCGTCAATATTCGCGGCGTCGAACACGAATTCAGCGTCATCGACGGCGTCTTAGAAGACGTACCGGAGATCATTCTGAACATTAAAGGCATCGTGTTTAAAAGCGATCAAGACGAACCGGTGCGCCTGAGCGTAGAAAAAGTCGGCGCCGGAGAGCTTGTCGCCGGAGATATTACCGTGCCCGCCGGTGTGGAAATCGTCAATCCCGAACACCACATCGCCACCTTAAACGACGATGCGAACTTTTATATGGAACTCGTCATCGAGCGAGGCCGCGGCTACGAGCCCAGCGAACTGAAAAAAGACGAAATCACCGAAATCGGCGTCATCGCCGTGGATTCCAACTACACGCCTATTCGCATGGTGAATTGGAATGTAGAAAACACCCGCGTCGGTTTGCGTACCGACTACGATCGCCTGATCCTGGATGTGGAAACCGACGGATCCATGACAGCTGACGAAGCCACTTCTTTGGCAGCCAAGATTCTGATGGAACACTTGGATCTGTTCGTCTCTTTGACCGAAGAAGTCAACGACATGGACATTATGGTTGAAAAACCCGAAGGAAAAAAAGAAAAAGTCCTGGAAATGACCGTGGAAGAGTTGGATTTGTCTGTTCGCAGCTTCAACTGCTTGAAGCGTGCGGGCATTAATACCGTGAGCGAGCTTACGGCTAAAACCGAAGACGAAATGATGAAGGTTAGAAATCTCGGAAAGAAGAGTCTGGAAGAAGTGCAGGAAAAACTGGATGAACTTGGACTCTCTCTCAGAGAAAACGAAGAATAAAGGAGGAATCCATTGTGGCACAGTTGAGAAAATTAGGCCGCCCGACGCCCCATAGACGGGCTATGTTAAGAAACTTAACAACCGATCTATTGCGCGAAGGCCGTATCGAAACCACAGTGACCCGTGCAAAGGAAACCAAGCGCATGGCTGAAAAGATGATCACCCTCGGCAAACGAGGCGATCTTCACGCAAGACGTCAAGCCCTGGCTTACATCTTCGACGAATCCGTTGTAACGAAAGTGTTCGAAGAAATCGCACCGAAATACGCCGACCGTCAAGGCGGTTACACGCGTATTCTGAAAAAAGGTCCCCGTCGTGGCGATGGCGCAGAAATGGCCATTATCGAATTAGTATAACAGCCGGCTCAAACCCGGCTACATAGAGGCACTGCCTGAGGGCAGTGTCTTTTTTGTGCGCAAAAGCGGAGAGGGAATTTTTCGAAATAGAAATCATCTCATACCTTTAGGTGATGGAAGCTTAAAAAAATTAGACTAGACTAAAGCCATAAAGAGGACGGTCAAGCATAAGCTTGAAGCATAAGAGAAAGGAGTCTCGAAATGAAGAAGAAAAGCATCGTTCTTATCCTACTGGTAGCATTGATTTGTATGAGTCCCTTCGTGGCTACAAAATCCTATGCCGAGGATGAGAAGGAGATATGCAATTGCGGCGAGGAGCACCTGCCTTTTACCGACGTGTCGGAGGACAGCTGGTACAGCTCCTATGTCCGATGGGCTTACTACGAGGGCATTATTAACGGACGAACGGAAACCAAATTCGACCCCAACGGCTATGTCACCATGGCCGAGGTAGCCACTATGGCGGCGAAGCTTCACGACCGATTGCTTGAAAGAAATACCGACTTTCAAGGGAATCCCACGTCGCCGTGGTACGGGCAGTACCTGCGCTACTGTTACGAGAACGGAATTTACAAAAATCAAAAAGTCGCACGAGGCCAAGTCAAACTCTATGCCGGTGAAAAGTGGAACGCCCCCGCCAAGCGAAGGGACGTGGCCGGCATGTATGCCTATGTGGATCAGCGGCCGGGCCGGGTTTTATTGAATCCCGACGTTCCCTTGACGGATATTCCCGACGTGGATAAGAGCACGCCTCACCACCAAGAGATCCTGACCCTGTACCGCATGGGGGTGGCCGTAGGCGACGAGTGGATGCGGTTCAACCCCGATGGCTATATCCGCCGCAACGAAGCGGTGGCCTTGGCCATACGCCTCTTGTATGACGATGCAAAAGTAGAATTACCTAAGGGATAAAACGTAGAAAAGAAAAAAGGAGGACATCATGGGATTTATTAAGGCATTTACCGGCGCATTGGGCGGAAGCTTCGCCGATCAGTGGAAAGATTTTTACATGCCGCCGGAAGGCGTTCCCGCCACGGCAGGTCTTTTTCCCGCCAAGCCCAAGGGCACGAACCACGGACGCGGCGAAAACACCAAAGGCAACGACAATATCATTACCTCGGGGAGCAAGATCATCGTGCCCGAGGGAACGGCGCTGATCACCATGGAAGACGGCGCCATTACCGGACTCATCGCCGAGCCCGGCGGATTTATTTTCCAAAGCGAGGACGTCAACGCCCAAAGCATTTTCACCACGGAAGATCCCGTGGGCAGCTTGATTCAGTCCACCTGGGATAAATTCCAATTCGGCGGCCAAGCCGGGGCGCAACAATTGGCCTTCTACGTCAACTTAAAGGAGATCCCCAACAATCGCTTCGGCACCCAAAGTGAAATTTACTGGGACGACGCCTTCTTCGGCACCCAAGTCGGCGCCGTCACCCGAGGCACCTACACATTAAAGATCGTGGATCCCCTGCTCTTTGTAAAAAATTTCGTGCCGCAAAAATTTTTAATCCAAAACGCGCCGGCCTTCGACTTCGGCGACTTGGACAACGACGCGGCGGAACAGCTGTTTAATGAAGTGGTGGGCTCTCTCTCTGCCGCCTTCTCCAATTACACCAACGATCCTTCCAAGGGCAATCGCATGAGCCGCATTCAAGGCGATCAAATGGGCTTTGCCAAGAGCCTCACCGACGCCGTGGAAGAAGGCTGTCAGTGGAAGACGGAGCGGGGACTTCAAATCGTGAAGACCGCCATCCTCGCCATGGAATACGACGAGGACACGAAGGCAATGATGAAGGACGTCAAGCGGGCCGACGCCCTTTCCGGCGCCCGGGGCAATTCCTTTATGCAACAATCCGTGGCCCGAGGCATGCAGGCGGCGGGAGAAAGCGGCGGCGGCGCCAACATGGCCTTTATGGGCATGGGGATGGGTGCTGCAGGCAATGTCATGGGGGCCACCCAGCAGCCCGTGAACCAAAACGCCGGCAATCAACAACAGGCGGAGCCCGCCTCTCAGGCGCAGGGTGATACCGCCGGTGACCCGACGGAAAAATTGATTCAAATGAAAAAATTGCTGGATGCCGGCGTCATTACCGAAGACGAATTTAACAAGATCAAAGCGGAACTATTGGGGCTTTAGAGGTGCATCATGGCTGAAGACAAGATGAATACCGCTGTAGCGGAAAAAGAACGCGATTCGGCCAACGGCCAGATCAAGTGTCCCAAGTGCGGCGCCACGGACATTCAAACGAATACGAAGACGGGGAAGCTGCGCTGTAATTTCTGTCGCCACGAATTTGAATTGGAATTGGCACCGGAAGATGCGGCCATCGACACATTACAAGGATGTACCGTGGGCAGCGGGGCGCAGGACATCGATGCCGATGCCTCAGGCGTCATGACCTTGAAATGTGAAAGCTGCGGTGCGGAGGTGGTCATCGACACGGCCTCCTCCACCCAAGCGCGCTGCCACTGGTGCCGCAACACCCTTTCCATTAACGACGTCGTCCCCAACGGCGCCGTTCCCGACGTGCTGCTGCCCTTCAGCGTTTCCAAAGAAGAGGCACAGGAGGCCATCGCAGGCTTCGTCGGCGAGCGAAAGAAATTCGCCCATCCGAAGTTCGCCAGGGAATTTACGACGGAAAATATTTGCGGCGTCTATTTGCCCTATATGCTGGTGGATGTGAACGGCCACATGACGCTGGCCGGTGAAGGCGAAATTGAAACCAACAGCTACATGGTAAAAGACGACGACGGGGAACACATGGAATACGACGTGGACACCTACCACATCGAGCGGGATTACGACATTACCATCGACGATCTTGCCATCGAGTCCAGCAGCGACAAGCTGGACTACAAGTCCAAGACCAAGACCACGAATATCATCAATTCCATTTTGCCCTTCGATACGGAAAATTGCGTCAAGTACAATGCCAATTACCTGAAAGGCTACACCTCGGAAAAGCGTGACACGAATATTGAGGGACTGAAAGACGTGACCGACGCACAAAGTGCCGATGTGGCGCGGCTGGCCATTTTGGACACCCTGATGGATTACGACCGAGGTGTCCGCTGGAAGGATGAAGACTTTACCATTAAAGGCGACGCGTGGAAGGCGGCCTATTTGCCCGTGTGGCTTTACAGTTACCTCCAGGTCAAGGGCAAGAAACAACTGCTTCACTACGTGGCGGTCAATGCCAGAACCAAAGAGACCATGGGCAGCGTCCCTATTAACTACGGCAAACTGTTTTTCGCCTCCGTCCTCGTGGAAATTTTCAGTATCGTCGCCGCTGTTATTTTCCGAATTATTTTAGCCCTAAATCTCTTCGACGGAACCAAGCTCCAAGAGAACCGGGACATCGTCTGGTTCCTGCTTGTCGGCGGCTTTATCTACTTCTTCGCCATGGTGAAGAAATACAGAAACCAAGACGCCCGCCATACTTACGAATTCGAGACGAAGAGCGAAGTGACCAACTTGGACTGCGTGGATGAGTATTTGCACACGGAACACGGCGTCACGAGCACGCGAATGAAAAAGGAAAACTACATGGACTTAAAAGGCGACGACATAAAGAAGGTTAAGAAGAATAAGAAAAAGAAAGACAAAAAATAATTGTCCATAAAGAAAGGGGAGACAGTGATGAACAAGACGCTTCGTAGAAAATGGCTGTGGCTCGTGCCTCTGCTTCTCTTCGCCCTGGCATTCAAGGCGCCGAAGGACGTGACGATCTATATTAACGGAGAGAGGATCTCCACGGATCAGACGCCGGTGATCAAACATTCCAGAACCTTTGTCCCCGTGCGGGTCATTGCCGAAAATTTAGGGGCGCAGGTCTTCTACCTAAGTAATGAAAAGGCCGTGTCCATCGAAACAGGCGACAAGATGATCTACATTCCCATCGGGAAGAAAGAAATGTGGGTCGGAACCGCCGAGTTGGCGGGGCCCGTGCCCTTGGATGCGCCGGCCTTTATAAAAAACAATCGCACCATGCTGCCTCTGCGCGCCATTGCGGAAATGTTCGATATGGACGTGGCGTGGGACGGCGAGGCGCGGGAAGTGACGATCACCTCACCCGACCGGTATTTAAAGAGCTATGTCAACGACAAAAATGCCGTGGATGAAGTGATGAGTCGGCTGAGAATAGAAGGCACCTTGGACGATAGCTACTACGCCACGGACATGCGGCCGGAGCTGGCAAACTTCAACGGTCAGGAAGTGCGCGGCTTTCTCGTCACCGTGCGCAGGGACAACCCCGTAGACGAAAACCTCACCGATCACGTGCGCCACTTCTTTATCAACAGATACGGCACCGAGATTTTGGAATACGATCCGGTGACCGACGGCTTTAAATTGGTGATCGGCGTCAATTAATTTATCTGAAGAGCTCGCGAAGGCGGGCTCTTTTTTGTGCGGCAACTATGCGGGCAATAAAAAAGCCGCGGAGAATTTTCCGCAGCTTTTCTTATTTGTCTTCGATGACGAAACCCGTGATCCGCGCCTGAATGGCCAGCTGAGTGCGGCTGATGAAGCCGGTTTTGTCCATTAAATGCTGGACGTGGGTCTTCACCGTGTTGAGGGAGATGTCCAATCGATTGGCGATTTCTTCGTTGCCGGCGCCGGTGGTCAAGAGGCGCAGCACCTGAATCTCACGAGGCGTGAACTCCGTGGATCGGGCGAGGCCCAGCTGAATGATCGGCGTGGCCTCGGGATAGATGGACTCCCCTTCCAAGGTGCGGCGAATAATGTTGAGAATGGTCTCCTCCGACGCCTCCTTGTACCAGAAGCTGTCGATGCCGATTTCCTTTGCCCGCTCCATCCATGACACCTCGGGCATGCTGGTGACGGCGACGATTTTGAGATTCGGCTTTAATTTTTTTATTTTCTCCGCCGCATCCAATCCGTTGGATCCGTCCTGCATGAGAATGTCCATAATGACCAAGTCCAGCTCACGATTCAACACATAGGTATCGGCAAACATGGCTGTGTCCACGGTGTAAACCACCTCAAAATCCGGGCAGGTGTCGATGGTCAACTTAAACAGTTCCCGGGAGACGTATTGATCGTCGACGATCATGATTTTATAGGTCACGGTAACCTCCTTTGGTCCAAGACAGATCCAGTTGAAAGCCCTCGTCGGTATTCACAGACAGCTCGCCGCCGTAATAGGCCAGGCGCTGGCGCATGTTCTTCAGGCCGCCCTTTTCCTCAATAGGACCTTGAGGCGGCAGGCCGTCGTTGACGATGCGGCAGCGGAAAGTGGGGCCGTCGTTCTTTAAAGTGATTCGAATTTTTTTTGCGCGGCCGTGGCGAATGGCGTTGTTCATGGCTTCGTGGGCCAAATCCACCAAGAGAAGCTGCTCCCGCTCCGAATCCGGCTGCTCGCCTTCCACGACGACCTCGACGCCGATATCCTTGGCCGTGGAAATCAGTTTTTCCCAAGATGTAGGCTCTTTCGGCACTTCTTTACGATCGTCAAAGAGAAGGAGACTTTCCCTCCAAAGAGCCTCCAGCCGCCTCCGGTCTTCCGGCGTCTTGTCCGCTTTTTCCAAATAGCGCCTGAAGTAAATCAGGGATTGACCCAGGCGGTCGTGGATTTTTATCTTGGTCTGAAGATTTTCCTTTTGCCTGGTAAATTCGCCGATTTTTTCCTGATAGGCCTTTAAGTCGGCGTTCATCCGCCGGTTGGCTTCGGAAATTTTTTCGATTTCCTCGTAGAGGGCCCACTCCAGGGTAATGTCGTAGGCCAAGGTCTCCTTTTGCAGACCGTGGTAAATGACCTTGATCTGCCAAACCTTGCCGTCGCTTTCAAAAATCAAAGGATCTCTTTTCAGTATTTTCGTCGCGGGATTGAAGCGATTGGCTTTGATATTGCGGGCGCAGATGACGTCGTTGACCAGTCGTTTGCCGAAAACATCGTAACTGATCTCCTGCATTTGGCGATTGACCAAAAGGGGTGTGCCGTCGAGTTTGGAAAAGCAAATGCCGTCGGGAAGATTGTCCAGGCTTTCTTTAATGGAGTTTTTCCCGATCCGGTTCTTTTTGATCGTCGAAATTTTTTTATAAAGCAGCCCTTCCGAGAAAAGGATGAGGAGATCGTAGAGGATGAAAAGAGAAAGGGGACAGGCGAGAAAGTACTTTCCGAGAAGCATCTTTCCGGAGCCGATTTCCGCCAGGATTTGCGCCGGCGCAAGGCTTCCCAAGACCAAGAGCACGCTGCCGAAGCTGAGAGCCGATCTCGGGATGACATTGAACGCTTCAATGCATGTATCCAAACTGATGAGTAAAATAATTAAACTCGAGACGAAGAGAATGGCCATGGCGTGAAGGGATAGATTTTGAATCATGCCCCCACCTCCTTTCCAAAGGAGAAGGTCCAAACTTTCATCCCGTCTTCCGATCCTTCGGACAAGGTCACGCCGTCTGCCGGAAAGAGCGCCTTCAATTCATTTAAAAGAGAAATATCTTCAGCGGATTCCACATAGATGGCGAGACGATACAAGCTCCCGTCTTCTTTCAGGTGGACAAAGACGGCGGAAAGGGAAGCTAAATAGGCTTCCAGGATTTTTTCGAAAGCGGCGTACAGGCCGATGCCCGATGCGGCATCGACGCCGCCGGTGCCGTCCCAGTGAACGGAGGTGACCTTGTTTTTCAGGCGCAGATAGTCCAAAGACTCTTCAAAGGACAGGCGCAGCTCGGAAAGGGGAAGGAAGCCCTTGTTCCTCGACAACAAATAGAGATTGGAAAACCGCTTGATGTAGACATTGAGTATGCAGGCGTCCTTTAAGGCGTCTTCATAGGCCTCCCTTTCATCGGGGAGGTGATCCATAATGGCCTTGAGCCCGGTGAATTGAGGCTGAAGCTTTCTATGGATGGTTTCTCGAATTTCTCTTTGCTCCCATACCTTCGCCATTTTTTCCTGAAGCTTATTATTCGCCATAAGGAGCTCGTTTTCGCTGAGCATTTCCTCATTGGCCGCCACCAGTTGCGACTTCAGCCGGTTGAAGTCCGTGAGATCCGCAAACCAGAAGCAGGTGCCCCCTTGGATGGGCGAGCTTTCAAGAAGGGTGTTTTCGTTTACGGCCAGGGCGCGCTCTGATGCCCTTTTAACCTCTTCTGCATCGACCTTGGGGCCACGGGTCGGTTGAAGCACCATGTGCCCCTTTAAATCCATCATGCCCATGTTGAGAGAGGACATACTTAAAAAGCTTTCGTAATCTCGATTGGAGGGAATGAGCCGGGCAAAGACCAGGGACTCGATAAACAAGACGACGGTGAGAATATTAAATTCCGCACTTTGAAAGGCGATCTTGACGTAGTGAAAGGGAGGCCAGTCGATGATGTAGAGAAGGGTGTAGAGAAAGCAAATCCCCAAAACCAAAAGAGGCAAGGAGATCGACTTCAGCCGCTTCTCCGCCAGGGATTGCTTCGACGTAATGACCAATGTCAGGGCGGCGAGAAGAAGAATATAGACGTTGGTGAACAAATAGACCGGCCCGTATTGACGAAAGCCCGGGGCTTGACCGCCTGTAACGAAGACGAGGCCGTGGAGATCGTTGGTCAAGATAAGAAGAATCAGAAGTCCCGTAGGGATCCACAACAAGTCCCACCTTTTGTCGATGGAATCTCTTTCCGAACGCCCCACGTTAAGGGAGGTGAGAAAGACCATGTGGACGACGGTGAGGATGAAAAAATAATAAATATAGCGGATCCGCGGCAAGGCGGCGGGGGCTTGAATCAGCACCTCGTACTTCAGCGTGCGGGTGCCCAAATAGCCGATGAGCAGGATGGCGATGGTCTTAAAGCGCCGCGCCACCGAGGCCTTTAGGACGCGGTTTTCCATATGGCGCGCCCAGAGAAGAATCACCAGGGCGTAGAGAAAAAAGACCAGGGTGATGACGGTAAAGGGAAGAGCCTGCTTCTCGTCGAAAATATGTAGGAGTGCGGCGGAAGCGATGAAAAATACGGAATAGACGTAGATAGGGATTTCTTTGCGATACATAAGAGCCTCCCGTCGGAGCTTCGCGCGAGCCGGCGCGTAGAATAAACTGCCTTGTTTCCTAGTACAATTTTATTTCTTTTATTATATCAAGAATAAGGGGACAATGCCCTCTCTTTATGGCGAGGAGCGAAAATCATCGGCACTTGCCGAGGCGGATACCACCAAACAAAATGAATAGTTTCGTCTTTGGGAATAGACAAGGGAAGGAAAAGTCGTTACACTATGCTTAAAAGATAAACAATATCATTAAAGAGAGGAGATCTATTTGAACACCTATCGAAAACTGTTTGCTTACATACCGGAGAAGCGCGGCAATGGTTTTTTGTCGGCGACCTTTTCCGTTCTAGCCGTGTGCTCCCATCTTTTCGGTTACTACTGTCTGTGGCTCGCCTTAAAGGCCATTTTCATTCAACAGGATTTCAGTGCGGGCAGCGCCTATGCCCTTCGCGTGGTGGCGGCATTTATCGCTTACGGGATTCTCTATTTCCTCGGCACATGGATGAGTCACTTGGCTGCCTTTCGTTTGGAGACTCGATTGAGAGAAAAGGGCATCGACCGTTTGCTGGCGGCGTCCAACACCTTTTACGATAAAAACCAATCGGGTCGCGTGCGAAAAATCATCGACGACAATGTGGAGCAGACCCACATGGCTGTGGCCCATTTGATTCCCGATCAGACCGTGGCCATCCTCACGCCGATTTTCATGTTTGTCATCATCGGCCTGGTGGACTTGCGGTTGGCTGGCTTTTTCGGCCTTATCGTCCTCTTGTCGGGCTTCCTCTGCTTCAAAATGATGGGGGAAAAAGAATTTATGAGCGCCTACATGGAGCAGCTGGATCTGTTAAATGCCGAAGCCGTGGAATACGTGCGGGGCATGCAGGTGGTGAAGCTTTTTGCCGCACCCATCGTGAGCTTTAAACGTCTTTACGGTGCCATCAACGATTATGCCGACATGGTTTACAACTACTCCATGTCCTGTCGCATTCCCTATGTCACCTTTCAGTGGCTGTTAAATTTATTTATCGTCGCACCCGTTTTCTACGCCGTCTACCGCGTGGGCGCAGGGGACGACGGCGGCATGTGGGCGGCAAAGACCTTGTTCTTCGCCCTGTTTATGGGCATGTTCTTTGCCAACATTATGAAAATTATGTACGTGTCCATGTATCACGTGCAGGCTAATCGTGCCGTAGATACTGTGGAAGCCCTGTTTAAAGAGATGGACGAAAAGAAAATGGTCTTCGGAAAGGAAAGAGACTTCGGCGATAGCTCCATTACCTTTAGCCATGTGGATTTTTCTTACGACGAGGACGAAAAAATTCTCTCCGACTTCTCCCTCCACTTGGATGCGGGAAAAATTTACGCCTTCGTCGGCCCCTCCGGCGGCGGCAAATCCACCATCGCCAAGCTCGTTTCCGGGCTCTATCCGGTAAATAAAGGCGACGTGATGATCGGCGAGAAGCCCATGACCGCCTACGACAAAGATGGGGTCATGGAAACGGTGGGCATGGTGTTTCAACAGGCGAAACTTTTTGAAGGCCTGTCCATTTACGACAATGTCCGGCTGGCAGACCCCGAGGCAAACCAAAAGGAAGTGCATCGCGCCCTGGCTTTGGCCCGCTGCGAAGAGTTTAAGGATAAATTTCCCGCAGGCTACGACACCGTCATCGGCGCCGATGGCGTGAAGCTTTCAGGCGGCGAGTGCCAACGGGTCGCCATCGCTCGATTGTTTTTAAAAGATCCGAAAATCCTTATTCTGGATGAAGCCTCGGCGGCGGCGGATCCCGAAAACGAGTACGAGATCCAAAAGGCCTTTTCGAACCTAATGAAGGGCCGCACCACCATCATGATCGCCCATCGCATGAGCAGCATTCGCGGCGTCGACGAGATCCTCTTTATCGAAGGGGGAAAGGTCGTGGAAAGAGGCGATCACGACGCCCTTATGAAAGAGGACGGCCGCTACGCCCGCTTCGTCAACTTGTATCACGAGGCCAATGAATGGAGGATCGACGGATGAAAAAGTATTTGCAAAAAACCTACGCCCTCACGGAACGGGGAGCCGACGGCCTGTGGCGAGCGACGGTTTACGGCTTTTTAAAAAACATTACCTATATGCTCCCCATGTTTCTCTTAATGTATGCCACCAACGGCCTCTTGGGCTTCGGCGGTTTCAACATGGTCTACGGCGCTCTCGGCTTTGTGCTCATCGGCGCAGTCATGTTTCTGGTCATCAATAAGGAGTACCACACCACTTTTAACGAAACCTACAAAGAATCGGCGAATTTGCGGATGGAGATCGCCGAGGGGATCAAGCAATTACCCCTGTCCTCATTTAACAAAAAGGACTTAACCGACGTGTCCCAAACCATGATGAAAGACGTGGAGACCATCGAACACGCCCTGTCCCATTCGGTGCCCACCTACTACGCTTTTTTGGCCACGGTGGCGGTGATCGGCATCATGCTTCTCATCGGCCAACCCCTTTTGGGGCTCGCTTTATTAGGGCCCATTGTGCTTAGCATTTTTCTCTCCCATCTGTCGCAAAAAATGCAAAAACGGGCGACGAAAAAGTATTATCTTCGTCAGCGCAAGTCCTCGAAAGCCTTTCAAGAGCTTATCGACCTTCACGAGGAGATTCAGTCCTATCATTTAAGTGAGAAAAAGAAAAAGGAAGTCACGGCCATGGCGCGGCGAAACGAAGCCGTGCACATTCGCTCGGAGCTGGGCCAGGCCCTACCCGTGACCTTTGCCGGCGCCGTCAGCTTTCTGTCTTTGGGCCTCGCCATGGTGGTGGGTACCCGCCTTTTGCAAAGTGGCACCATCAACGTGCTCTACTTTGCGGGCTATGTCTTTGCGGCGGCCCGCCTCATCGACGGTACCACCGCCTTTCTTCTTGCCCATGCCGAAATCGCCTACATTTCCGACAGCGTCGATAAAATCAAAAGCTTGGTGGACGCGCCGAAACAGACCGGCGGCCCGGCGGAGCTCGCCCGCTTCGACATTACCGGGGAAGATGTCTGCTTCTCCTACGACAAGAAAAAGAAAGTCATCGACGGCATTTCTTTCGACGCAAAGCAAAACAGGGTAACGGCATTGGTGGGTCCCTCCGGCTGCGGCAAATCCACTTTGCTGCGCCTGGTGAGCCGCCTCTATGATTACGATTCCGGCCACATGGCCATCGACGGAAAGGAGCTGTCGGCCATTCAAACGGAGGATCTGTTTAAACACGTGTCCATGGTCTTTCAAGACGTGCTTCTCTTCAACGGTTCCGTCTTCGATAATATTCGCATCGGAAAATACGACGCCACGAAAGAAGAAGTTTACGAAGCGGCGAAGCGGGCGGGCTGCGACGATTTCGTCAAGAAATTGCCCCAAGGCTACGACACGGTCATCGGCGAAAACGGCTCCCGCCTTTCCGGGGGCGAGCGGCAGCGAATTTCCATCGCCCGCGCCTTTTTAAAGGATGGGGAGATTATTCTTTTAGATGAAATCGCCGCGTCTTTAGACGTGGAAAACGAAAAGTATATTCAGGAATCCTTGAATCGACTGATGAAAAATAAAACGGTTATGATTATTTCTCACCGCATGAAATCCATCGAGGGCGTGGATCAAATCATCGTGATGAAAGACGGAAAAATCGAAGCCTGTGGTCGTCACGAAGCGCTTTTGGATGAAAGCCCCACTTACCGCACCATGATCGAAAGCTTCGAGCGCTCCGACGCCTATGTCTATTAGGAGAGAGCCATGACGAATTTAGAAGACTGGGTGGATGGCATTGAGTCCTGGGGTTTTCGCGTCGTCGATTACGACGAGGACACCATGTATTTTGAAGGCGTAAAAAGCGACGAGGACACCATGGTCACCTATCGCATCGCCCCCGGCGTCTTCGTCGCTTACATCGACATAAAAAGCCACTACCAATCGGAAAATGCCGTTCACAGTGGCAGGCGGGGCTTTCGCATTGCCTATTGCCTCAACGGCAATTATTACACTCATATTAACGACAGCAAGGTCTTAATTACATCGAGCGAAGTTTTTGTCGGCAGAGCCATTCCCGAGGCCAAGGCCTCTTACGGCACCCAGGAGGGCATCGTCGCCTTTAATATTATGGTGGCGCCCCGTGAAATCGAAGGGCGCAGTTTCTTAACGGAGTTGTCTCAAAACTTTGTGGAAGCGGTGAAAGACGTGAACAATATGGGCTTTACCGTGAAGCGAAAAGACGCCTTGGATACAGCTCGCCGTTTAATCGACGCCTTGAGGGAGGCGGAACGGGGGCGCATCGGACTGATGACCTTTCAGCTCATGGAATTGATCTCCAAGGAACGGGTCAGCGCCAATCGCATGCGCTATTTCCAAGAGGCCGCCGACGAATCCGTGGAGCCTATGGAGCAATACTTAAAAGAGAATTTAAGTCGACGTATCACCCTGGAATCCATGGAGCGGGAGTTTAACATCTCAAAATCCACGATCATCAATCGCTTCATTCGCCGTTGCCAGTACACCCCCATGAAATATTTGGCCAATTTGCGCATGATGGAAGCGGAGCGGCTTTTAATCGAGAGTGATGCCGCCATGACCCATGTTGCCGAATCCGTAGGCTACGACAACCCGTCGAATTTCGCCCGCGCCTTTAAGCAGTTTACGGGCATGTCTCCCAGAGAGTACCGAAAATGCTACGGCCGGTCAAAATAACGCAAAAAAATAAGGAAGACCGAGGTCTTCCCATTAATTCCCTTCGCGGATGCGCTCCCGAAGAGGCTTTTGTTTTTTCGGTTTCTTTTTCTCCGGCAGACTCAGAAGAAGGACGGAGCTTAAAATCAAGAGCATGCCCGCGAAGTCCGTCAGCTTAAATTCCAGCTTGTAAAGGACCACGGCGACGATGGTGGAAAACACCGCCTCCGACAGAGAGAAAATGCTGGATTTCGTGGCGCCGGTGTAGCGCGCCCCCTCGAGGAAGGCCCAGAAGGGAATCATGGTGCCGCCGAAAATGCAGAAGAGCACGCAGAGTATGGACACGGTGTCCCAGGTGGGGGCGGTGAAATCCGGCCGCGTCACCAAGGTAAGGAAGAGCCCGCCCAAAAGCATGGACGGCCCCATAATCTCCATGGAGCGATAGGTCTTGGAGAGCCCTGTCGGCGCCAGGTTGAAATTCGTAAAGCCCACGGCGGAAATCAAACCCCATATGATGGCCTTGGAGTTGACGTTTAAGCTGCTCGGGTCGCCGCCGGTGACCATAAGAAAGAGCCCGAAGGTACATAAGAACAAGGTCGGGTAGACTATGGGCTTGGGCCACGTCTTGGTCATAACGGCCACGGTGAAGATAACGAAAAACATCCCCGTGTATTGAAACAGCGTCGCCGTCGGCGCATTGGAATAGGATATGGAAGAGAAGTAGCCGAATTGCATACATAAAATGCCGCCGAGAGAGTACAAAAGGAAGTTCGGAATATTTTCCCGCTTCCGTATGACGCGGAAGGCATAGCGCCCGCTGCGGTACAGGTCGTTGATCAAGAGCATCAGTCCCACGGCGGTGAGACGAATGGCGACGAGAACCTCGGGGGTAAAGCCCTTGTATTGAAATATGTAGGCACCGACATTGCCGTTTAAGGCCCATAAAAAAGTGCATAAGAAAATTAAAAGGATACCTTTAATCATGACGACTCCTTTCGAACGTGGTGCTTCAGGTGAATGCGGAAATAATGACTAATTAAAATGAAACACTACGTCTATTATGGGGGCCCGAGGAAAGGAAAGTCAAGGCGAAAGATTGTTAAAATCCTACCTCTTACAAAGGGCGCCGTACCCCGCAAAAGAAAGAAAAAAGGCGTAGAAAGCCGGCGTCAATCGGATAAAATCCTTGACAGATACGCTCTCCGCGAATATAATGATTCAGATAGTTATCCTTGCTCGAATGGTCGAGCCGTCAGTCCACAAGGAGGTGACAGACATGAACAGTTATGAAGTAATCCTTATGTTCTATCCCGATGCCGAATCTGAAAAGCGTGAAAAACAATTTGAAAGATTAAAGGGTATCATTGCCGGTGCCGGCGTGATCAAATCGGAAGATGAATGGGGCATGCGCAAGCTCGCCTATGAAATCGAAGATTACAAGGAAGCCTACTACGTTCTCGTCGAATTCGACGCAGAACCCGGCATCATTAAAGAATTCAGCCGTATTGCAAGTATTTCCGATACGGTCATGAGAGAAATGGTCGTCCGCGTAGACGAATAAGAAACGGATTGGTGATATCGTGAATTTAGTTGTACTTTACGGAAGACTGACGAGAGATCCGGAACTTCGCTACAGCCAAAACGGCATGGCAAATACCTTTGCCACCGTCGCCGTCGACCGCGGCATGAGTCGCGAAAAACGTCAGGAAGCGGAAGCATCCGGCCAGCCCACCGCCGATTTCATCGGCATCAAAGCATTTGGAAAGACCGCCGAATTATTAGGCAACTACTTCCATAAGGGCAATCGCATCGCCGTGGAAGGAAGAATTTCCACGGGCAGTTACGAAAAAAACGGCGAACGGGTTTACACCACCGATGTCGTGGTCAATCGCGTTCACTTTATAGAAAGTGCAAAGGAATCGGGCAGCGGAGCCGGCAATATGGCGCCGCCGACGAATATGGCTTATCAATCGAACAACGACAATCAGCCCAACAATCCTTCCGCCTCGGGCTTCGGACCGAAATCCGACGACGAAGGTTATTACCCGATCGACAATAATGATATCCCATTTTAACCAAGGTTAAGGGGTGAGAACATGCAAAGAAGATATCGTGCGAGAAAAAAAGTCTGCATTTACTGCGCAGACAAGGAAAAACAAATCGATTATAAAGATACGCAAACCTTAAAGCGTTTTATTTCCGACCGAGGGAAAATCCTTCCCCGTCGCGTGACCGGCGCCTGCGCCAAGCACCAACGGAAGATTACCACGGCTATTAAGCGCGCAAGACAAGTGGCTCTTTTGCCCTACAGCGCCGACTAATTGAAGAAATTAAATACACACGGCTCCCGCTTCGGCGGGAGTTTTTTTCGTGGAGATTTTTTCGGCGTGGTCGCTTCCCCGAAAGGGTAAAAATCTTTTGAGACGAGGCCTTTGCTTTGTCTCTAATGGCGCAGACTGCGGAAATATGGTAAAATAACCTGATATGAGGTGATAGATTGTATCGGAAAATTTACGGCTTGCGCGCGCTCAAGCTGCTTTTATATTCTGTTTTGCTGGTCATGGGCGGGCTCTTTGTGCCTATATTATTTGCCTTTATACCGGCTTTGTTTTTATCGGAAATGCGCATTCAAGGCGTGCTTCCTATTTCCGCCGTCTTTGTCGGCGCCTGTGCCTTAATCGGTTTTCTCACAGACCCCGTCCTGGGCCTGTCTCTGTTAACCGTTATGGGGCCCTTGATTTTAATTTTAGACTACTGCATGCGCACGGACAGGAGCGTGGAGACCACCATGGCGGTGGGAACCATTCTCTTTCTCGTGAGCTTAGGCTTTATCCTTTACCAAACGGGAACCTTACAGGCCATCGAATCCGGAGCTTTTATTAAAAGCATCAACGAGGTTCAGGGAGATATCATTCAAAAAGCGGCAATTACCGATGCGGAAAAATCCCGCATCGCTCTGACGTTAAAGACCGCCGTAAGCCGGGGAGTCACTTTGCTGCCCGCCTTCTCTCTGCTTTCCGGCTTGGGCATCGTATACCTCTCTTATCGCATCAGCGGGCGCAACATGCGCATCAGCGGCGAAAAGGTCATCTGCCCCGAGCCCTTTTTCCTCATGCACTTGCCCCGGTCCTTGGTCTTTGTTACCCTGGGCCTTTTAGGGACGACGGCGGCGATGAATTACTTTTTCGCCCTGGGCATCGAGCCCTATCTTCTAAACGGGCTGGTGGTCCTCGTCAGCTTGTTGGCGATTCAAGGCATGAGCATTGTGAACTTCTACCTGCTCCGTTTCATCGCTTCGCCCTTTGTGCGAGGCGTGCTTATGATTTTTATCTTAATGGTACCCGTAGGGCAAATGGGCCTCGCGGCGCTGGGGCTACTCGATCAATTCATCGACGTGCGCAGCATAGAGGGAGTGTAGATTATGAATGAGTCATTTTCACTGAAGGATTTTTACTTCTACCTGGCGGTGATCGCCCTGTTGGCGATCGCCTTGTTTTTCTACAATCCCGTATTGGGCACCATGGGCGCGGTATTTTTGGCGTTCGCGGCGTCCTATGCCTATAGAAATATAAAAAAATACAACGGCCGCTTTAAGGATCACTTTACGAATCTGCACAAGGATTTCGAAAAGATTACGGAGCGGACTATTTTTTCCATGCCTTTTCCCATGGTGGTAACCGATGAAAAAGGAACCATCGTGTGGCACAATTCCCTCTTTGCCGATATTTTCGACACAGATATTTTACAGGGCAAGTCGTTGCCTGCCTATGTGGAAGATTTGGCCGGCGAAGACAAAGGCCTAAAGGCCGTGGAAAACGGCGCCGCCGTGGAAATCAAGGAGGTACCTTATCGGGCCTTTAATACCCGTGTGGAGCTTCAGCGGGGCGGCAAAGAAGAAATGCTCTCCCTGTATTATTTTGTGGATGACAGCCAGTACAAGCACATGGAAAAGCTCTATGAAGATAATGCCGGCGTGGTAATCCTCGTGGAAGTGGATAACTTCGACGAAGTGGTGGATGCGGCGCCCACGTCGAAACGCCCCTTGCTCATTGCGGAAATCGACCATCGCATTAACGAATACTTTCGCTCCAAGGGAGCCCTGGTTCGCAAATTCCAAGAGGACATGTATCTGGTGGTCATGCGCAAATCGGACATGGACACGATTTTAGAGCAGAAGTTCGACATTTTAGACGAGATCCGGGAAATCGACGCGGGCACCTCGGTGAGCGTCACCATATCCGCCGGCGTCAGTCGCCCGGGCCTGTCCTTTACGGAGGCCTATAAAGAAGCGGACACCTGCTTAGATGTAGCCCTGGGCCGCGGCGGCGACCAGGTGGCCCTCAGAAGCGACGACACTTATACCTATTTCGGCGGCAAATCCAAGGCCGTGGAAAAGCGAAACAAGGTCAAGGCCCGTGTGCTGGGTATCGCCCTGAGACAGCTCATCGACAAGTCGCCTCGGGTCTTTGTCATGGGCCATCAAAACGCGGACATGGATGCCATCGGCGCCGCCGTCGGCGTTATGCGGGCCGTATTAAATCAGGAAAAAGAAGGCTACATCGTCTTAGGCGATGTGAATCCGTCCATCGAGGTCCTGGTGAAGGTGATGAAGCGGGAAGAACCGGAGCTCTATAAGCGAATGATCACCGGCGAGCGTGCCGAGGAATTGATTCGCCAAAGGGATTTGGTGATTCTCGTGGACAATCACAAGCCCTCCTTTACGGAGCATCCGCCTCTTCTCGAGCGCACCTCCAATGTGGTGGTCATCGACCATCACCGCCGAGGCGGGGAATTCGTCAAAGATCCCCTGCTCACCTATATCGAGCCCTACGCCTCCTCCACCTGCGAGCTGATTACTGAAATGCTCACCTATATGTACGACGACACGGAGCTGACCAATTTCGAAGCCAACGCCCTCATGAGCGGCGTCGTCGTGGATACGAAGAACTTTACCTTTAAAACCGGGGTGCGCACCTTTGAAGCGGCATCGGTATTAAAGCGAGCCGGCGCGGACATGAGTCAGGTACGGTATTTCTTCGAGGACGATTACGACACCATCGTCTCTCGGGCGGAGGTGGTACACAATGCCCGAATTATTTTCGACAATATCGCCATTTCGAAGCTGGCTGATGACATGCCTAATTCCGTCCTGGTCAGTGCCCAAGCCGCCGACGAGCTCTTGGGGATTCACGGCGTGAAGGCTTCCTTCGTTCTGAACAAGAAGAAAGACGTGATCCATATTTCCGGCCGCAGCTTCGGCGACATCAGCGTGCAGCTGATTTTGGAACAATTAGGCGGCGGCGGCCACTTAAATATGGCAGGCGCCCAAGTGAAAAACGGCGATATCGACGAAGTGGAACAGCAATTAATCGACGCCATTTCCGATTATTTAGAAAAAGAAAAAGGAGAAAAGGAAGCATGAAAGTCATCTTATTAAAAAACGTAGATAAATTAGGAAAAGAAGGCGACTTAGTGGACGCCAAGAGCGGTTACGCCAGAAATTTCCTCTTCCCGAACAAGGCCGCCGTGGAAGCGACACCTGAAAATATGAAAAACTGGAAAGAAATGAAGGCAAAGGAAGCCGCCGACGAAGCGGCCCGCATCGAAGAAGCTCAAGAGCAAAAGAAGTTGTTGGAATCCAAGGTGGTGGACTTAAAGGCCAAGGGCGGCGCCAACGGTAAATTATTCGGCGCCATTACGGCAAAAGACATTGCCGATCGCATGAACGCCATTTTCGGCGTCAAGATCGACAAGAAAAAAATCGTCCTCACGGAAAACATTAAGACCACGGGCAAGCACCAAGTCGTCGTCAAATTATACGGCGACATTTCCGCCGACGTGGATCTGGTTATCGACGCGGAATAATGGTCGAGAGGGCAGAGGGGCGGACGCCGCCCTACGACGAACAGGCGGAGGCGTCGGTTTTAGGCGCCATGCTGTTGGACAAAAGCGCCATTACGACGGCGGTGGAGATCATTCACGCCGAGGACTTTTACTACGACAGCCACAAAGCCATCTTCGAAGGCATTATGCGCCTTTACAACAAAAACCAGCCCGCCGACATGATTACCCTGTCCGATTTTTTGAAGAAGAGCGGACAGCTTGAAGCCGTCGGCGGCTATACTTATTTAGGCAGGCTCACCTCCGGCGCCGGCGCCGTGAGCAACACGGAAGCCTACGCCAATATTATTAAAGAGAAGTCCACCTTGCGGGCTTTAATTCGCGCGGGCGGAGAAATCGTGGAAGACAGCTACAGCGACGAAGACGATGTCTCATCCATTATCGAAAAAGCGGAGAAATCCATTTTCGACATTACCCAGGACAATCAACGAAACGGGCTGATGATGATGCGCGATGTCATGGTGGACACCTTCGATGTTATGCAACAGCGCTCGGAAAACAAGGGAGGCCTTACGGGCCTTACCACGGGCTTTATCGATCTGGATAGAAAGACATCGGGCATGCAGAAGGCGGATTTAGTCCTTCTCGCCGCCCGTCCCTCCATGGGCAAGACCGCCCTTATGGTGAATATCGCCACCAACTCCGCCTTAAAGGCAAATGCCAGCGTGGCTATGTTCTCTTTGGAAATGAGCCGCAACCAATTGTCGCAGCGGATCCTGTCGTCATTAAGCCACGTGGATCTCATGAAAATTATTTCCGGGGACCTGACTACGGAGGAATGGTCCAAGGTCATCGAGACCATGACCTATATGAACGAAATGGCCATCTACATCGACGACACGGCGGGGATTACCCCCCTGGAAGTAAAGGCCAAGTGTCGCCGCTTAAAGGCGGAGAAGGGGTTGGATCTCGTGGTCATCGACTACCTGCAGCTCATGGAAGTGGGCGGCCGGGCCGAGTCCAGGCAACAGGAAATTTCAGCCATCTCCCGTCAACTAAAGGGTATCGCCAAGGAGCTGGACGTGCCGGTCATCGCCCTGTCCCAACTTTCTCGTGCGCCTGAAATGCGAGCCGATCACCGGCCCATCCTTTCGGACCTTCGGGAGTCCGGGGCCATCGAGCAGGACGCGGACATCGTCATGTTTCTCTATCGGGACGAATACTACAATCCCGACACGGAAAAGCAGGGCTTGGGCGAGCTGATTATCGCCAAGCACCGAAACGGCCCCACGGGCACGGTAGAACTCCTGTTCAAGGGCGAATACACGAAGTTTGTCAACCTGCAAGCCTAGGGAGGAACAATGGATATTATAAAAGTGTTACTCTTGGGGATCGTGGAAGGGGTCACGGAATTTCTTCCCATCTCCAGTACGGGCCACTTGATCTTGGCCCACGAATTTATCGGCCTCGAGCCCCAAAGCTTTCAAAATGCCTTTGACGTCTGCATCCAGCTGGGCGCCATACTGGCCGTGGTGGTTCTGTATTTTAAAAAGCTCTGGCCCTTTAAGAAGGAAGAGGGAAAAGTCGTCGCGGAAAAAGACACCTTCATGCTCTGGCTGAAAGTCATCGTCGGCGTCATTCCCTCGGCGGTTTTGGGCTTTTTGTTCGACGACTTTATCGACGAGCACCTCTTTAAGCCCCAAGTAGTGGCCGCCACACTAATCATCTACGGGATTTTAATTCTCGTCATTGAAAATCGAAACGAAGGCAAGCATTTAAAGGCGAAAGTGAGCAGGGTAGAAAACATCCCCTACGCCATGGCCTTTGCCATCGGCCTCTTTCAATGCCTGGCCATGGTGCCCGGCACCAGCCGAAGCGCCGCCACCATCTTAGGGGCCTTGCTTCTCGGCGCGAGCCGCGGGGCGGCGGCGGAATTTTCATTCTTCCTCGCCATTCCCACCATGTTCGGCGCCACCTTATTAAAAATCGTGAAAAACGGCCTGGCCTTCAGCGCCTACCAATGGTTTTTAATTCTATTGGGCGCCGTGGTGAGCTTCGTCGTGGCCGTGGTGGTCATTCAAAAATTCATGGACTACATCAGAAAGCGGGATTTCAGAATCTTCGGTACCTACCGAATCGTTTTGGGGCTCATCGTCTTTTTGTACTTCACATTCTCGTAAAAGCGCGCGGGTCAACCGCGTGTTTTTTTATTTGAGAAAAGAAATTTTTAACAGCGCCATAAAAAAGTCGAGAACAATTAACCCGGGTTTACGGGAGAAAAGAAAATCTCGACAAATCCACGAACAAGCCGATAAGAATTAACCCGGGTTTATTTAAGGTAAGATTCTGCGGCGAAAAGGGGATTTGACGATTGTTTTGATTATAAATTAGAATGAGAACCTTTCCTATTTCCTTGAAAAGAAATGTATTGGATGTTATAATTTTGCGGTGAGATGTGTTTTCATTGAAAGGCAAGAGCCTTTTTCTTTTGGCCCTTCGATGATAATCGTTATTGTAAGGAGCTACACATGAACTTAGTTGTTGCGCCGAAAAACGTGGATTTGAAAGTGTTGAGAATACGGGACCAAAAATTGGACAAAAGCCAGGTGACCCACTTGCAGAACATGGGTTTCGTGGAAGGAGCCATTTGCCGCGTCGTATCCGACGTGCAGGGTTCGGTGATCGTCATCATTAAGGGCGTACGCGTCGGCTTGGGTAAAGATTTGGCAGAATGTATTCGAGTGACAGTGTGAGGTGTTGTATGAATTTAAATGAAGCGTCGGTAGAGAAGTATTACGCGGTGAAAAAAATCAACGGGCGGGGTCCCTTGAAGCGCCGCATTATGGACATGGGTATTACAAAGGGCACGGAATTGTACGTAAGAAAGTTCGCGCCCTTGGGTGATCCCATTCAAATCACCGTCCGCGGCTACGAGCTGAGCCTGAGAAAGGGCGATGCGGAGCTGGTGGAAGTTGAAGAAATCCAAGGACCGAAGGAGGAAGAAGCGTGAGAGTAGCATTAGCGGGTAACCCGAACAGCGGGAAGACCACGTTATTTAATGCGCTGACCGGTTCCCACCAATTTGTAGGAAACTGGCCCGGTGTTACTGTAGAAAAAAAGGAAGGCAAGTATAAAAAAGATACCAGCGTCACCATTACGGACCTACCCGGTATCTACAGTCTGAGCCCCTACACTTTGGAAGAAGTGGTCAGCCGGAAGTACTTGTTAAATGAAAAGCCGGAAGTTATCATCAACATCATCGACGGGGTGAACTTAGAGCGTAACCTCTACCTAACCACCCAACTCTTGGATTTGGGCATTCCCGTCGTCGTCGCCGTGAACCGCATGGACGTGGTTCGCAACAAGGGCGATGTCATCGACCGCTCCGGCTTGGAAGAGGCACTGGGCGCACCGGTGGTTGAAATTTCCGCTCTGAAGAAAGAAAATCTCGACGGGCTCATGGAAATGGCGAAAAAAGCCCACGATTCCGAAGCGAATAATCACGTCTACTACGACGAACACCTGGAAGATGCGGCGAAAACCATTTGCGACATCGCCCCCACCGTGGGAGGATTGACCGCCAAGCGCTTCTACGCTTTGAAGCTCATCGAAGGCGATCAAAAGCTCGGGCTGAATCTGAGCGCCGTTGAAGAAAAGAAGATTGCCGACGTCATTACGGAATTGGAAGAATATTACGAGGACGACGGCGAAGGCATTATGACGGAAATGCGCTACAACGCCATTGCCGGCATCGTCTCGGGCAATTATAAGCAAGGCAAACGGGGCATGAGCACCAGCGATAAAATCGACGCCGTGGTCACCAACCGCGTCCTGGCACTGCCCATCTTCGTCATCATTATGACCGGCATCTACTACATCAGTGCCAAGCTGGTCGGCGGCCCCGTCACCGACTGGGTCAACGATACCTTGCTCGGCACCTACGTCGCCGATGCCATCAGCAACGTCGTCTCCTCTTTGAATACGGCACCGTGGCTGGAATCCTTGGTCATGGACGGGATCGTCGCCGGGGTCAGCGCCGTCTTGGGCTTTTTGCCTTTGATCGCCACCCTGTACTTCTTCCTCGCCATTATGGAAGATGTGGGCTAC
>QWCE01004246.1_pt1 | contig 24880 bp, 22 predicted proteins | sample 1972531 | NCBI WGS metagenome assembly QWCE01 (sample SAMN09866716, study PRJNA288562) | Human gut metagenome isolate term4_stool, whole genome shotgun sequencing... | reverse complement strand
CAGTTAGCGAAGTCCCCGAATTGGGCTTCCCAAAGTACCAAGGTTTCCGGAGACTCCACCGAATACCCATACTCGAAAGCTAGCGGAGCATACTCGGAAAGCGGAGAGTTGAATGCCTGGAAAGTAGCTTGATCCTCCGTTAAGAAATTCAGCGGTGTCCATTCGCGCCCGTTTTCATAGTCGTGAATTACCGCGTGACGATGGGAGAAAGTACCGCGACGTGAATCTTGTCCGCCGAGACGAACATTGGTGCCTTCCATTACCAGCGAACCATAGGCCAACATTTCGCCCATACCCCAGTCGATCTTGCCTTCCCGCGACATGACTTCCCGCTTTTGCAATACCTTCATAATCTTGGGGTGGGGGGTGAAGTTCTCCGGCACCCGTACCTGGGATTGGCCGATCCGCTCAACCTCTTCGCGAGTGATTGCCGAAGTCCAGCCGATCATCATCCCTTGACCGGGCTGTTGCGAGGTCGGCATCACCCAGCGGGTATCCCCGCCAGGGTTGGTAGTGTCATCATGCCCTTCGGCGTCGAATTCTTTCTTTTCCCGAGTTTCTTGGAAAATCTTGTTCAGATCATCGTGGTATTCCTGCAAAGCCTCTTGGGCTTTTTCTTCGCTTAAATCTCCGCGCCCAATCAAGTTGCGGGTATAAACCTCACGCGTGGTGGGCAGGCTATCGATTAAGGAATAAAGCACTGGTTGGGTCATGGAGGGGTCATCGCCCTCGTTGTGTCCGCGCCGACGGTAACAGACCATATCGATGATTACGTCTTTATGGAACTCTTGCCTAAAGTCGAAGGCTAGTTGGGCTGCCTTCACCACGTCCTGTGGGAAATCCCCATTAACGTGGAAGATCGGAACCTGCAAACCTTTAGCTAAATCGGTGCAGTAACGGGTAGAACGCCCCGAAGTCGGCCCGGTAGTAAATCCAATCTGGTTATTTACAATAATGTGCACGGTGCCGCCAGTACGGTAACCGCGCAACTGGGACATGTTTAGGGTTTCTTGGACTACGCCCTCGCCGATAAAGGCGGCATCACCGTGGATAAGAATCGGCATTACCTGGCTTTCTGCATCTTTTCCGCCCCCTAAACGATCTTGTTTAGCGCGAGTGATGCCTTCGGTAACCCCATTGGCCGCCTCCAGGTGGGAGGGATTCGCGGTCAGGGACACCAGCACGCCTTCGCCCTCGCCAGCAGAATAAATCCCCTCGGTTCCCAGGTGGTACTTCACATCCCCAGACCCCTGGGTCGAGTTCGGATCCAGATAGCCTTCAAATTCGGAGAAAATCTGGCCATAAGATTTACCGGCCACATTAGACAGCACATTCAACCGGCCACGGTGAGCCATCCCGATAGTGATTTCTTTTACACCAGTCCGTGAAGCACTAGATAGCATCTTGTCTAGCAGCGGAATCAGGGATTCTGCGCCTTCTAGCGAGAAGCGTTTTTGCCCCACGTATTTGGTTTGCAGGAATGTCTCGAAAGCTTCGGCATGATTGAGCATACTGAGCACATGCATCTGCTCATCTTTCGAAAGCTTCTTCGAGGGTTTTTCAATGCGGCTTTGTACCCAGCGGCGCTGAACCGGGTCTTGAATATGCATATATTCGATCCCGATAGCCTGGGTGTAGGTGGCGCGTAGTTGCTCTAACAGATCCCGCAAGTTCATAGTGTCGCGGCCAGCGAAACCACCAGTAGGGAAGACACGATCCAAATCCCAAACGCTAAGTCCATAAGATCCGATAGACAGATCCGGGTGGCGGCGCAGGATTTGCTGCAGCGGATCGGTATTGGCGGCGAGGTGTCCGCGGGAGCGGTAAGCATGGATCAATTCCGCTATCCGGGCAGGTTTACCTTTTTCTGTTACCTGATCGTAGTTGAAATCTCGTTCCCACTGATAAGGCGCATGAGCTACCCCTAAAGTGGAGAACACGCGCTCAAAGAAGCCGTCATGGCCGGTAAGTTTCTGTTCAATAATCCGCAGGAACTCTCCGGAGCCGGCACCTTGAATCACGCGGTGATCGTAGGTGGAAGTCATGGTCATGATTTGACCGATGCCGGCGTTGGCTAGTTGCGAAGGCGAGGCTCCGGCCCATTCTGCAGGGAACGAGGTAGCACCCACTCCAATGATGGCTCCTTGACCAGTCATTAACCGGGGAACTGATTGTTTGGTACCCAAGGTTCCGGGGTTGGTTAAGGTAACGGTTCCTCCCGCAAAATCCGCGGGTTTTAGGGAACCGGCACGCGCCCTTTTAACTAGATCCTCGTACGCGTCAATGAATTGCCGGAAATTTAAAGTATCGGCCTTGTGAACTACTGGAACCATTAGCGAGCGGGAACCATCTTCCTTGGGAAGATCGATCGCTAGTCCGAAACCGACATGCGTAAACTTGCGGATGCAACCATGGCCATCCTCGTCCTTTTCAAAGCGGACGTTCATGGATGGCATTTCGACTAGCGCTTCAATAATCGCGTATCCGATTAGGTGGGTGAAAGATACCTTACCGCCGGTAGTGGCCGCCAAATGGGTATTTATTACTTTGCGATTTTCGATTAACAGTTTGGCGGGAATCTCGCGGGCAGAAGTAGCGGTGGGAATCTGGAGCGATTCATCCATATTCTTAACTACCGCTTTAGCTACCCCGCGGAGGCGCTCTACCGTATCTTCCTCGTCACTGTCACCTGCCGGTCCTAGATCCAGAGCGGTTTTCCGGGCGACGTAGGGAGAGGTCGGTTCTGAGGCGGCCACCGGGGGAGCGGGAGGCAAATCGGAACGAGTTACGTCCCGGGCACTTACCGCTGAGCCGGTTCCCTTCACCTTGTGAGGCTGCTGTTCTTGGGGTTCTGGCTCTTTTATCTGCTCATTGCGTGCTTCCAAAGCGGAGAAGTATTCTCTCCAGTCTTCGGGAACCGACAGGGGGTCGGCGCAATATTTGTCATAAAGATCATCGATGATCTCCTGGTTGATCGGGCTTACCGAATGATCCATTTGATCTTCCGAATTGGGCATGGCGCTTCCTTTTCTGGATGGTGACGGAGTGTCCAATAAGATACTAAGCCTATTTAGTTCGAAAGTCCTAGCATTTCTCTCGATATTGAGAGAGTTTATGTAGACTTTACTAATGTTGGTGCATTGCTATTAAAATAGCTTACGAATTGCCTACTTGAAGAGGTGTTTTTGATATGTCCTCCCCGGGTCTGATGATGGTGGTGTAGTTGCCTGATAGCGTTTATTACCTGTTAATGGTGCTTTTGGGGGTCTTACTGACTGTCGGTACCGCCCTGTTTGTGGCGGCCGAATTCTCCATGCTGGCTCTCGACCCCACCCAAGTCGAGGAGAGGGTGAAATGTAAAGAAAAGGGAGCCGCCGGAGTTCTAAAAGCTTTGCAGCATTTGTCTACCCAACTTTCAGGGGCGCAAGTGGGAATCACTCTCACTACCATCCTATTGGGGTATACCACGCAGACGGCGCTTACCTCTTTGTTTACGCAGTTATTACTGGACATAAAACTGGCGGCCTCGCTGGCCACGGCCATTGCGGTGGCGGTAGCTCTGATATTGGTCAACGCCTTTTCTATGGTGTTCGGGGAGCTGTTCCCCAAGAACCTGGCGTTAGCTAAATCTTTCGAAGTTGCACGGGTGGTAACTCCCCTCCAACGCGGTTTTACCGTCCTATTTAAGCCGATAATTATGCTTCTTAACGGGCTGTCTAACCAAGTGGTTCGCGCTTTGGGGGTAGAACCTTTAGAACAGTTATCCTCCGCGCGTTCAGCTTCGGAACTAACGGCGATGGTTCGCCACAGCGCCGAAGCCGGTACCTTAGATTTATCCACTGCCACGATTTTTACCCGCTCCGTAGGCCTAGGTAGGTTGTGTGCTCGCGACGTGATGACTGACCGGAGACGGATGGAGTCTTTAGAGGCTTGGCAAAGCGCCGAGGACGTGGTGGAGCTATCACGGCGCACCGGGCACTCTCGATTCCCAGTTATAGGCGAGGACGCCGATGATGTTCTCGGTTTGGTGCATCTACGGCGCGCGGTGGCGGTGCCTTTTGTTAAAAGAAAAAACGTGCCAATTACTGCCCAGTCTCTCCTGGTTAAGGCACTACGTGTTCCCGAAACCGTCAGGCTAGCACCGCTGTTAGTGCAATTGCGGGAAGCTGATCTGCAAATGGCGATTGTGGTTGATGAATATGGCGGCACCTGCGGCATTGTGACTCTAGAGGATGTAGTGGAAGAAATCGTGGGAGAAGTGGCTGACGAACACGACTTACGCCGGCGCGGTATCCGCCTCGAGGGTGATAATAAGTGGTTGGTAGATGGCACGTTACGTCCCGATGAAATAGCTGACCGGATTGAGGTGTTGCTGCCAGATGATGGTCCTTATGAAACTATTGCCGGTTTGATCTTGGTCGTTGCCGGTAAGATTCCCCAGGTGGGGGAGAGCTATAAGGTGCGTGGTCATATCTTGACGGTGGCAAAAATGGAGGGGCGTCGGATTGAGAAAGTGCTGATCAATAGCTCCAATTCCGCTTCGGGAACTCGACCTACCACGAAACTTACCGGGCAGGATCCCCGTAAAGGGGGCGAAGGAAATGTCTGATTGGTTGGCACTGATAATCGCGGTGGCGTTACTGGCTGCAAACGCGTTTTTCGTGGCCGGAGAGTTTGCCGTCACCTCCACCCGGCGCTCACAAATTGAGCCTTTGGCCGCGCAAGGTAAACGGGGGACGAAAGCTGCGCTATGGGCGGTAGAGCATGTTTCCCTGGTTTTAGCCGTAAGCCAATTGGGGATTACCTTAGCTTCTACCGGGTTAGGTGCCGTAGCGGAGCCAGCATTAGCACATTTAATCGCGCGTCCGCTAGATTTCTTCGGAGTATCGCCCTCGCTTACCCACCCCATCGCCTTCGTGTTAGCACTGATAATCGTGGTATTTTTACATATTGTTCTGGGAGAAATGATTCCCAAGAATCTCACGGTAGCCACATCGGTGCGGGTCTGTCTGGTCATTTCTCCACATTTGGTACGGATTGCCCGGGCAGTACGTCCTATTGTGCGTGCCCTCGATGAGAGCGCTAACTGGTTAGTGAAAATACTGGGGATAACTCCTCGTTCGGAAGTTTCTCAGTCGTTCACCATTGAAGAAGTGGCGGCGATTGTCGCAAAATCCACCGCCGCCGGAACCCTGCACGATGATTTGGGATTATTGTCGGGAACCCTGGAGTTTTCTAAAGAGGATGTACGTTCAGCGATGGTTCCGCGCGCGCAACTGGTTACTTTGGATTGGCCGCTAACTGCTGCCGATTTTGAAGCTGAAGTGGCAAAAACCGGGTTTTCTCGTTTCCCGATTAGTGATGAATCTGGTGACTTGCAAGGGTATTTGCATCTTAAAGATGTTATTTTCGCTGATTCTAGCGCTGCTCGTCAGGCGCCTCTGGAATCTTGGCGAGTTCGGGTTCTCCCGGAGGTTTCCCCTGATGAAGAAGTAGAGGACGCATTAAGAGTTATGCAAAAAACCGGGGTTCACCTGGCTAAAGTCAATGAAAACGGGCAAACCATTGGGGCTATTTTCTTAGAAGACATTTTGGAAGAATTAGTGGGAGAAGTCCGCGACACTATGCAGCGAAGCGAACACTAACTCTGTTCCGGGTGGGGCCGCAAATGTCATATTTGCGAAGACTGTCACTGGCTATACTGACTAGTAGGTTCATTGGCTCATTTAAGGATCAACCTCGCATTGACCTGCAAACTGAAGGCGATAACGTAGTAAATGATCGTCACGATTATAGTTATCGGATTGTCGGGAAAACAGAAAAATCGGTACCGCTGTCGCAGGATGGGGTATTCCTGCCAGCTGATAATCGAGCTATTTAAGTGGCAAAATGCTGTTGAATCTGGGGGATAGCGCCTTAATGCTTGTGTTAGGTTAAATATAGAAAATCTGTTCCCGCATATGTATTTTAGGATAATAATGACTAGTAACCAGCAGAATCCGCGTTATCCGCAATCGTCCCAACCGGCACTTCCTCAAGCTAGTCCGTATCCTGCCCGTCCTCCGGTTCCCGGGGCAGTGACACAGCCTCCTTACGGCGGTCAGTTTCCCAATCATCCCCAATCCGGCCAGCCAGTATTTCCCCAGTCTCAGCCCTATCCTCCCCAGGCACTGACCCCTAGGACGCAGGCTAGCCCTGCAGTGGAGCCGGCTCCTAGTGCCAGCATGAGCACCAACGTATATGTGAATGCGCCTGTTTCTGGGCAGAGAAACGGTATCGGTACCGCGGGGTTCGTTTTGGCGTTACTGGGTATTTTTTTAGCGTGGATTCCTGTTGCAGGTTTCATAATTTGGATTCTGGGTGCGATCTTCTCCCTGATCGGTATTTTCCGTAGACCTCGCGAACTTGCTATCGCGGGCGCTGCAATCTCTTTTTCTGGAATATTTATTCTTTTGCTGGCGATTGTGGGTTTTGCTTCCTATCTCTAGTTCAGCGAGGAAATGTGGTCAGGTAATGACCAGTCCGAGCTGCTCTGGATAAATCGTTATAAATTCGTTATTATTTCAGAGTTAGTTATTTTCTGGAGGAACAGCAGATGGCCGAGTCGGTTACCCGGCGGCGCTCTCGAGGCGCCGAACGGAGGAGAATACGACGTTTTCGGCGCTACGCTGCGGTTCCCCGTGCCCTCGTGATTCTAGCTTTAGCAGCAGTTACTATCATTGCGCCGTTAACCGGATTCGTGCAGGCTAATAAACCTGGCTCTATGATGGCTCAAGTCTTATCTGTGCACACTGACGGCGAAAGCTGGGCGGGCAGTGTCCACTCTCTGGAAGCGGTAGATTCCGAAGAAGGGCTGGTTCCAGTACCGGCAGCCGGAACTCGGGCTCGGATCTTAAGTGCGGATCCGCAATGTCAATTCTCAAATGTGGGATCGGGTAACCGGGCTGCTCAAACTATGTCTAATGAGGGCGCGATTCTATTTCCCTTGCAGCGGGGAGTCTTTCACCAATCTTCTCCCTTCGGGGAGCGTATACACCCGATATCTGGCATATTGAAACTACATTCGGGAACGGATTTTGCAGCTCCCGCGGGTACGCCGATCCATTCCCTAGCCGATGGGGAAGTAGATTTTGTCGGCCCCATGGGTGGGGGAGGCAATACAGTGCGGGTTAAACATATTATCGAGGGGGAAACTGTTTACTCCCAATACAAACACATGCTTCCGGGCTCTTTTGCGGTGACAGTGGGACAACAGGTTAAGGCTGGAGATCAGTTGGGGGCAGTGGGCTCTACCGGGAACTCTACCGGCAATCACCTGCACTTTGAGATCATGCCCGGCAATGAAAGCAACTATGTTGATCCAGTTCCCTGGCTTGAATCCCATCATTTCCGTTACCTGGGACAAAAATGCGAATAAAGCCCCAAATTATTGCCCATAGAGGGGGAGGCGGAGAAACCCTAGAGAACACTCGCGAATCCATCGGCTACGCACTTTCTCAAAAGGTAAGTCGCTACGAAACCGATGTACGTGCTCTTAAAGATGGCACTGTGGTGTTGCAACACGATACCCAGTTAACAACCCCTTGGGGTGATTCCCGTACAGTCGGAGAGCTTACTTCCCAAGAATTCTTTGCGCTTCGCGGACCGGCAGGACAGCGCCCGATTTCGCTAAAAGCCGCCCTTGAAGATTTCCCTACCTTAACCTATAACGTTGATATCAAAGAGCCGCGCGCCCTGGAGGGAGCTTTACGGGCAGTTAGCGATACAGATGCCTGGGAGCGAATAGTGTTTTCTTCGTTTTCCTCCCGCACTCTGACGAAGCTACGAAAACGTCACCCGGGGGTGCAAACCTGTTTATCTCCAGTTGAAGTTGTGCAGGCGCTTGTCGCCTCCCACAGCGCCAGTAAGCGGCACTTTGATTCCACCGGTGCTTTCGCTCAGGTGCCCCTCAAATGGAAAGGCATCACCGTGGTAGACCGCGTTTTTGTCTCCTGGTGTCATAGCCAAGGAATTAAAGTAGAACCTTGGACAATTAATCAGGAAACTGAGATGTTACAGCTAGCAGACCTGGGTGTAGACGCGATCATGACTGATTATCCCGCGCTTGCCAAAGCTACAATTACTGCCCGCTCAGCTTACCTACCCTGATACGCTTAAGGCATGAAAATACATGTTGCATGCGATCACGCCGCATTTGAATTAAAAGAAGCTCTAGTCAGTCACCTTCAGGAAAAAGGCTTAGACGTAATTGATCACGGATCTAAGAAATACGATGCTGAGGACGACTATCCCAATACCTGTATTCCTTGTGCCGAAGCAGTCCTGGCAGATAAAGGATCTTTAGGGGTAGTTTTAGGGGGCTCCGGTAACGGTGAACAGATGGCCGCTAACTGCGTTAAAGGGATTCGAGCAGCCTTGGCTTGGAGCTTGGAGACTGCCAAACTTGCCCGGATGCACAATAATGCCCAAATCGTGGCGGTAGGTGCGCGCATGCATGAGATACCAGAGGCCTTAGCAATAATCGATGCGTTTATTGCGGAGCCTTTCACGGGGGAGCAGCGGCACCAGCGACGTATCGATTTAATGGCCAAATACGAGCAAGAAAACTAGACGCCGTGCCAACCAGGTAGATTTCCTGCCGTCAATGGACGGCGGGAAAAACTGTGAGTACGAATAATAGGGGGCGGGGATAGGACGCTGATCGTCCTATCCCCGCCCCCCCCTATCAGCTTCAGATTGGAACCGATTATTTATAATTTCACTAAAGAATAGACCTGCTGGGCGATAGCAAGTTCCTCATTAGTGGGAACTACCAGTACCTTTACAGCAGAGTCCGGGGTGGAAATAATCGCTTCGCGGGTAAAATGTTCCTCGTTAAGCTCCTGGTCTATTTTTACCCCCATAAAGGCGAGACTTCTGCATAGTTCCCAGCGAACGCCCGGATCGTTTTCGCCCACTCCGGCAGTGAAAGTTAGAGCGTCTAGCCCCCCGAGCAGCGCCCAGTAGGCTCCCACATATTTCAAGAGGCGATGCAGATAGATTTCCATGGCCATCTCGGCCTGTTCATTTCCGTCCTCGATTAATTTCCAAATCTCGCGCATATCGTTACGGCCAGTGAGTCCCTTCATCCCTGACCGGCGGTTGAAGAGTTCATCAATTTCGTCGATGCTCATCTCAGCCTCGCGGTAGAGCTGGAAAACTGCAGCCGGATCAATATCACCAGTGCGACTTCCCATCACTAGCCCTTCCAGGGGAGTTAGTCCCATAGAGGTATCGATGGGGTGGAGGCGCATAATCGCGGAAGCGGAGGCACCATTGCCGAGGTGCAACACGATCTGTCTCAAATCGTCGGTTCCCAAAATGGAACGTACTCGCTGGGAAACGTACTGGTGGGAAGTGCCATGGGCGCCATAACGGCGAATCCTGAACTTTTCAGCAACTGATCGTTTCAGCGCGTAGGTATAGGCTTTTTCCGGCAGGTGGTTAAAGAATGCGGTGTCAAATACGGCTACATGCGGAACCTTCGGCAAAATCCGCTTGGCGGCATCAATGCCCTTTAAGTGTGCTGGGTTATGCAGGGGGCCAAGGGGGCATAGTTCTTCGATCAAACCGTAAACGTCTTTGTCGATTATTGCCGGTTCAGAAAAATAGGGACCACCTTGCACAATCCGATGTCCGACACCCACTACGTGAGATTCTTGCAGAGAAGGACCGATATTTTCGAATAGCTCTTCGACTATCGCCATCCCCTCGAGGTGGTCGCGTACTGGGCGTACCATCTTCTCTTCCACATCTTGATAGACGTGCTTAATCCGGCTGCGATCTTCACCGATTTGCTCAACGATTCCTCGTGCTATCTCTTCACCAGTTTCTGGATTCATCAGCTTATATTTAATGGATGAAGATCCGGAATTGATTACCAGAATAGTATCGTTTTCCACGTCCTTTTCCTCCTTTGAGGGACTTATCCCTGTGCCTGAACTGCAGTAATAATAATGGTGTTAACTATATCTTCTATCAAGGCTCCGCGGGAGAGGTCGTTGACGGGTTTATTTAATCCCTGCAGGATTGGCCCTACGGCTATGGCTCCTGCGGTGCGTTGCACCGCTTTATATACGCAGTTACCAACATCGAGGTGGTTAAAAATAAATACGTTAGCCTGTCCCGCCACCGGCGAATCCGGGCATTTCTTTGCCGCCACGGTTTTATCGATAGCGGCATCGAATTGCAAGGGGCCATCTACGGCTAATTCGGGGTGAGCATCTTTGACAATCTTGGTTGCCGCTAACACTTTTTCCACGGTTTCCCCGCTGCCAGAATCTCCGGTGGAATAAGAGACCAGGGCAACTTTCGGGTCAATGCCGAATTGGGAGGCAGTGCTGGCGCTGCTGGCAGCAATATCGGCTAGCTGTCCCGGGTTGGGATCAATCGAAACTGCGCAATCGGCGTAGAGATGAGCGTGATCGGAAAACAGCATTAGGAAAGCCCCGGACACGGTAGAAACCTCTGGCTTGGTTTTTATGATTTGGAGGGCGGGGCGAATGGTGTTAGCGGTGGTGTGACAAGCTCCTGACACCATCCCGTCCGCGTCGCCACTTTCAATCATCATAGTTCCAAAATAGGCGGAATCTTGTAATAGTTGCCGGGCTTTTTCTACGGTGACGCCTTTATGGGCTCGCAGCTCGGCAAGCCGGGAAGCATATTTGTCGAGTCGTTCCTCGTCGCGTAACGAGACTACTTGGGTACCGGCTAAATCGAGGTTAAGTTTCTGCGCTCGAGAGGCGATCTCCGCCTCTTCACCTAACAGGATAATGTTCGCTGCCGAAAGCTTTAGGATTTGCGCGGCTGCCTGTAGGACGCGGTCGTCTTCAGATTCTGGTAACACGATAGTTCGCGGGGCAGCTTTCGCACGCTCGGTCAGCATCCCCTGAAAGGCCAGGGGAGGGATCGCGGGACGCGGCGCATTTTTTAAAGTAGGTGCTAACTTGGCTAGATCTTCCATGCTTACCTCGCTACCGCTGACTGCAACTACCGGCGCATGTTCGAGGGAAACCGATGGAGTGAAACTAGCGTTGAGCAAAATAGAGGCTATGGGAGTTCCCCCTGCTTGAGAAGCGGTAAACGCCATGATGTGTCCGGTATTAACTGCTGCTTCCTCATCCAATCCGGAAACATCGATTAATAGGACCATGGGGGCGAGTAGGTGAGAAGCGGCGCGAGCATGTACGGAGGCGATGTCTATCCCGGTGAAAGCCGTGGTAAAGGAACCATCGTAGAGGGCGGGGGCGGCAGCAGAGAAAGTATCAATTAGTTTCCGGGCAGCTGGTTCTGATTTTAAAACCCAGTCTTGGGGCTGAGGCAATCCGTTCTGGAATACCGGTTGAACCTGCAGGTTCCCCAGTAGCTGCGTTAAGGCCACAGCAATGGTTTTGGTGTTGATGCTTGCTTGCAGGGGCGCCAGATAATAGGAGTTTGCCATTGCCGTTTGTTTCCTTCCGATTCTTTGAAAACTGTCCATCCCTAGACTACCAGGTAAATTAATTCTCAAATAAAAGTAATGTTAAAGTTTTGGGTCATTGGTGGGGAAATAATTTTAGGTTGGAGACACCTAGGGAAATAATTTCCCGCTATGCTGGAATACGTGAATGAATCAAGTCCTGACTGGGTCCGTCCCGTCCTCGTATTCGATATGGGTGCGCAAACCGCACAGTTGATTGCGCGGCGGGTGCGGGAAGCCCATGTATATTCCGAAATTGTCTCTCCTAAACTTTCTGCTGAGCAGATTTTGGCGCGCAAACCGCTGGCTTTAATCGTTTCCGGAGGGCCGCATTCGGTCTATAAAGACGGCTCTCCTCATATTGATCCGCAGCTTTTAGAAAGCGAAGTTCCGATTCTGGGAATTTGCTATGGCTTTCAGATGCTCACCCAGATGTTGGGGGGTGAAGTTGCCAGCGCCGGACGTCATGAATATGGCAAAGCTGAAGCTACAGTCGCTGCCGACTGCCCCTTATTCGCGGATACCCCCGCTGAGCAGGTGGTGTGGATGTCTCATAATGATGAGGCCAAAGCACTGCCGGCAGGGGCAAAAGTGGTGGCCAGTTCGCCTGGTGCCCAAATAGCAGCCTTCGAAATTGAGGGCAGACCCATTTGGGGAGTGCAATGGCATCCGGAGGTGCGCCACAGTGAATACGGCAGCCAATTAATCAAGAATTTCCTGTTCAATGCTGCCGGGTTGGAGCCTAACTGGGATCCGGAGTCCATTAAGGAACATGAAATCCGTCAAATCCGGGAAAAAGTCGGGAATGCCCGGGTGATCTGCGGGCTATCTGGCGGAGTTGACTCCTCAGTCGCCGCTGCACTGGTACATCGAGCCGTGGGTGATCAACTTACCTGTATCTTCGTAGACCACGGTCTGCTGCGGGAAGGAGAACGTGAACAAGTCGAGCGTGACTATGCGGCTTCTAGTGGCGTAAAGATTGTGACGGTAGATGAATCCGAACGTTTCCTGAACGCCCTCGCCGGAGTGAAAGAACCGGAACAAAAACGCAAGATTATTGGTCGGGAGTTTATTCGCGCCTTTGAGGATGCCCAGCGCGCCCTCGTGAAGGAAGCCGGCGAAGCCGGAGAAGAAATAAAGTTCTTGGTGCAAGGAACCTTGTATCCGGACGTTGTGGAATCAGGTGGGGGAGAAGGTTCCGCCAATATCAAGTCTCACCACAACGTGGGAGGATTACCAGAGGATCTCTCGTTCGAATTGATCGAACCTTTGCGTACTCTCTTTAAGGACGAGGTACGCGCGCTAGGGATAGAGCTAGGCCTACCAGAGAATCTGGTGTGGCGCCAGCCTTTCCCTGGCCCCGGTCTTGGGGTTCGGATCCTAGGGGAGCTCACTAAAGAAAACCTAGCTATTTTGCGGGCTGCTGACCGGATAGTCAGGGAGGAGCTAACCGCTGCAGGGCTAGATCGCCAGATTTGGCAATGTCCGGTGGTGCTGCTGGCAGATGTACGTAGCGTCGGGGTACAAGGAGATGCCCGCACCTATGGGCATCCGATTGTGATTCGCCCGGTAGTGACCGAGGATGCGATGACGGCCGATTGGTTCCGCTTGCCCTACGACGTGCTGGAGCGGATTTCTAATCGTATTACCGGGGATGTTCCCGAGATTAACCGGGTGGTGCTAGATTGCACCTCCAAACCCCCGGGAACCATCGAGTGGGAATAGATTTTCGACTTTTAGTCGCACGGGTGTGTTATACCGAGCAATGTAGCCACTTTGTAGTCACCCCGCTTTTTTGGTCTTTCGCTTCGCAAAACCACAGGTAGGAGTGGAGAGCGACTATTTTGGGAAGAAAAGGGACGCCGCAGCATCCTTGAAAACGCTAAATACTCTGCTCTGAACCCTGAAGCGAGCCTTATAGGCAGCGTAGTCGTTCTCGTCTATCTCGCCGATCGCAAGCTGATCCCTTATTCGCTTCCGTATCTTGAGGGAGAGAAGGTATTCTATATGCCGTCATTCTTGGGGTTGGGCGCTTCTTTGGCACCCCTTTAGGACGCTACCGGACAATCTATCCGCAGTTGCTCCCCATAGACTAGGCTCCTAGAGTGCTAACCTATCGGTTACTTGGCGAGATGAATTACCCTTCCTGTAAGCGACGTATCAGCCCCCAGAGCGTTGCGGGTTTGGCGGGCTCTAAAAAGATTTTTATTAAGCAATCCGTGAAATTTTAACAAACCTCCTCACCATTGAATATTGAATCGCAAGTCCCTCAAACCCGAGCGACTCAAGAATTTCGAAGGAATGGCTTTATGACAGACATCCTTACTGTTGTGTCTGTTGGTAGCTATAGGTATGTAGCAAACCTTACGCGCCCTCGTTATGCCTACGTAGTGCATCGAAAGGCTTTCGGAAAAGGCGTCGTAGGACATTTTTTCATATTTGTACGGAGGCATCACATACTGATAAGTGTCCAGGCAAAACACCGCATCAAACTCGAGGCCCTTAGCCTTGTGGTATGTCAGCAAACTAATTTCGTCTCGTCTCGGCTGACGATAACTTGCATGCAGCAAATCTAAATTTGCAGTAGCGTCTCTATAAGCTTGAATATCTTCCGTTGTCCACATATCGGGCTCGCACAGTTCTGCAATCCTTTCTGCTAAACGAACCCTCTGGCTGAGAAAACGCTCATCTATGTCTAAAAACTCCGTAATAAGCTGGGCACACTCTTGCCTTTTCTTAGCTTGCATACCCTCGTTGAAGTATTGAACTAGAAATTCCCCGAAGAATCGACTTTCGGAATAGTACGTTTGCAGCAGTTTGCCAAAAACCCGTTTCCACTTGCTGAAGCCATTATCAAGAATGCAACTTTCATATCGTTTGTAGGGAACCGTTAAAGACTCTGCAACCCTATCGAGAGTTATTTTTTATTCCAGGGATGAGCTGACTTATCTTGTCGGCGATTGTACTCTCGTCTCCTTTTAAATGGGCAACTAAGACTCGCTTGGCATCGTCGCCAATGTGTATGTCCTCTTTGCCGAGCAACCGCAAGGAGTAGGCGACAATAGATGGGTGGCATCTGTGGTTGCTGGTCAATTCAAAATGGTTAAAGCTGCGATCGTGTACCAGCTTTTGCAAGTACGCAGAGCTCTTTCCAGCCCAGCCATAAATTGCCTGATCCAAATCTCCTACAGCTACAATGCGCAAGCCCATGTGTCCAAGCCTCATAACTAGCTCATGCTGATCTGGACCACAATCTTGATACTCGTCTATGTACACGCTCGTGTAGCTAGCTCGAAGATATCTGCGAGCCGAACCGACTTTATTAACGATCTCGAGAGCTGCTTCGCAAAGCAATCCAACAGGTACCTTCCCTGTCTCGAGGTGGAGCCCCTCCTCCTGCGAGTCATCGGTAACTTCAAGTACGGTTTTCCTGCCGTTGTAGCGTGATAAAAAGGGGTCAACAATCTCGTGCAGACAAAATGAGTCAATGGTTCCGAAGAAGGAGCTATTGCGTTTTGTCCCGAGGCGCTCGCACCGTGTCTTGAGTTCTTCGCTCGCTTTGCGTGTATACGAAATGGCGATTATCCCCTGGTAGGAAAGAAGAGTCTTAGATTCAGCAAATATTTTCTGCGAGATAGTGAATGTCTTTCCGCTTCCGGGACGCGCGGTGATGACGGTATTCCCTTGGCATTCAATTGCTTTAGCCTGTTCGTCAGTTGGCGTCTTCGGCATCTTGCGCTCCACTGGCCTGCGCTGCAAGAGCGTAGAGGGGTTCTGCTAACGAGTTATCTGCAAGCTGGTCTAAGCCGCTAACATTAGAGATGAAACAGTGCATGTTTTCCGCTTTGCGCTGCTGCATCTTTGCAATCAGATCCGAAACGTTTGAAACATCATAGTGGTCAAGCAACTGATTAGCTATGGTGCTGTTTGCCAAGTCCGTTTCCAAATCTTTTTCAGAAAGATAGATGCCGCAGGGCTCCAGCTTCCCTATGATTCGCTTTCCGGCGTCAATGTTCGCCGGTTCCGGGTTCGCCCCATCCCACTCAAGCAACTGCGCATCCATTTCACTCTGCGTGATAGCATCATCGCATTGGGGGCTCATCGGCGAAATGTCCAGTAGGTCAACAGCTCGCTGTATGCCGGCATACCTATAACGGTTTGTTTTTGGAATCGCTAAGATGTCGTTGTCGGTGCGTAGTACGAAGGGAATTTCCAGTGCGATACATACCTGTACATATTTTTTGAAACCGACTCCCTCGACAGAAATGATTGATAGGTTCTGCTGGTCGAGGTTGATGCCTAGACTTCCGCTCAGCGCTGTGTAGAAGATCTTCTCTGATACGCCTTCCACCAAGAAGACACCACTGCAGAAAAACAGCTCAGCGGTAATCGGATTCAGGCGGTAGCCGAAATGTTCGAGAGCGGTGTCAACTGTTGCCTCGCATCCACGAGCCACAGTTCCTGCCTGCCCTGGCAAAGTGCTAAGCCGCAGTATTTTTCCGTCATAGAAGTTGGAAATTATTTGCGTGGAGTGCGTCGTTATCAGCATCTGCTCGTTAAGCCCAGAAGAGATATATTGAGCCAGGCGCCTTTGTTGGTGCGGATGGAGATGCGCCTCGGGCTCCTCTATGGCAAAAAGAACTACTTTTTCCTGAGCAGAAGTAGTAGAAATTTTTCGTTCGGCCATCCAGGTTGCAAAGTACAGTTGATTGCTCCTGCCATCGCCACCGAATGTCAGTGGAGCATTTTTGTACAGATAAGCAAGGCGTAGATTGTCGACCAGCTTGTTCGCGTCTGTATTTCCTGCCACGAGGCGCGCTTCGTAACCAGAATTATTCGCGCTCAGGCTTCCCATCTCATTGTTTACAGCCTTAAGGGAATCGGCAATGTAATGAAGGCCGCTAATATCTGTATTTAGATTTTCAAGACTGGACTGTATGTCTTGAATTGATTTTTCGTCTTCTGCGTCTTCTACGTCGGTCCTGTTACTACGGGCAAGTTCGAGTAGTGTCCGCTGCTGCCGCTTTAAGAAGCCAGATAAATCCCGGCTACTACCGACATACGCCATTGAAAGCTGCCGTAAGTAGTATCGAGAAGCGCATTCATCCAGGTCTTCAAAATTAGGAAATTCCTCTTCGCCTGAATCGACGTCCCCAGCTTCTGTATTTGGACATCCGGTTGCAAACTTATAGTCCCCATCCTTTGTTACGGAATAGGCGATGTAGACCACCCCGTCATCACTAAGGGATCCAGCAAATGCGCTAATCAAGCACGGCTCGGTGACTTCGGCAAGCCTGGCGGTTATCTCAATTTTTTCGCATGCATCCCCGACATGGAAATCGCTTTCCGTAAGCTCAAGTTCTTTAGAGCTCAATGTCGGATCCAGCAAAATTCGAATCGCGTAAAGTAAGTTTGTTTTCCCGGTATCATTACCGCCAACAATCAGAGTCGACTTATTGAGATGTATTACCGTATTGATAAAGTTGCGGAAACCTTTAATTTGAACTGATTCAAGTAACATACATGTCTCCAAATATTATTCTCTCTGTGTTTATTCTTCCTTCTTCTTAATCTTCTCGCTCTACTCTAGAAGCCTCCCGAACATTTCCTCGTCACATTGGGGCGGGTAGCCGCTTGGATATGCTGTAGGTTTGGTTGACAGTTTTTCTTTAAATTTTAGGTAGTTTGAAGCGTACTGGGTTTTGTTCCGCTTTTTATGCGGGGGTCAGTTGATTGACCTGATGTTGATTATAGCTTGCGATAATTTTCTCTGGGGTGGCGTAGCCTAGGTATTCGTGCAGGCGGTGGTTGTTTCACCAGTACACCCAGTTCAGGGTGGCTCACTCGACCTGGTTACACGAGCGCCAGGCGCGAGAGTAGATAAACTCGGTCTTGTATAGCCCGCCCGTGGTTTCTGCTAGGGCGTTATCGTAGGAATCACCAAACGTTCCGGTCGATGATTTGATACCTGCTGTTGCCAGGCGTTCACTGTATTTAATGCTTGTGTATTGTGACCCGTGATCGCTGTGGTGTATCAAATCTTTAAAGCTTACCTTGGCGCATTCGATTGCCTGTTCTAAGGCATCTAAGCGCAGCGCCTCAGTAGTCATGGTTGAACGGGTGGATCAGCCAACAATCTTTCGGCTAAACACATCGGTTACGAATGCTGTGTAAACAAAACCCGACAAGGTTCTAACGTAGCAAATATCGGCTACCCATAGCTGGTTAGGTTCTGTAGCGCTGAAATTACTGTTGACTAAATCAGGACGGTTATCAACCATTTTAGCGGGCCTTAAAGTTAGAGGTTTTCGACCCCTGACCACACCCTTCACACCGGCTAGGCGCATTAGCCTGGCGGTTTGGTCACCGCCCACCTCGGAGCAATCTCGCTAACCACCCTCCACTGCGAACACGAGTTATCCTGGCTCAAACGATCACGAACCATCGGAACCGCGCGATCCTTAAAACCCCGCGAATACCTTCTAGGTATGTCCCCCAATCCTCTCAAAAACAGGAAGGACAAAACCCAGGACACTTCATGATGAGGTTATGGAGCCGTTGTTGAAAGCACGCTCGTAGAGGCGTCCTAGTTGTTTCCCGGGGTTATTTGGTGAAGCTTGCCCCTAGCATGATTCCAACTCCTGTGCCGATAGCTAACCCCAAGGCAATATTATTCATAACGAACCCAAAGATTATGCCGGTCATCATCCCGGCAATCATTGCGTAAACCTCGGCCGTACCATCGCCGTCGGAAGGCTCCTGCGGATTAGGTTTACTCGTTTCGTCTTTCACGATTTCCAGTATCACACATGATTCGGGTTCTCCTCGATTTCTTCGCTTGCCACACATGCGGGCGTCACTATCAACGGAAAACCCGCCGATACTCTTCAGGAAACTATTACCACTATTGGCGCTGCTGGAGCGTCTGTAAGGGGCAGGGAAACCCGTGCGGTGGGCATAATCTACGCGAAACCATGCTCCAGTCCATATGCGCCACGACCCTCAACCTAGAAGAATTCAACGAACACGCTTTTGGAAGCATTCCCTGACCATCTTGTGATCCATCTTTGTGACGCTAGAAGCATAAACATTGCTCTAGATAAGCAAGGAAGACTGGCATGAACACCCTCGCGCGCAGCGTTACGGCTATACCCGCTACCAAAAAACCAGGCCACAACGTTACCGCCTGTAACCCACTGTTCAAACGAAAAGTCGCAGCTTACGCTCAGGTCTCTACAAATCTGGAAGAACAAGCCACCAGCTTGAGTGCATAACCCAGCACTCGCATGGAGCGGTTAATATCCGTGATCGCGCGCTTAAACTCCCGCTCGCCCTCCAGGCCAATATGCAGGCCAAGCGAGCTATCAGACACGTGCTTTCACCTCTTTACAACATGGGCTAAAATCCCTTGACGCAACTGCAGGCGTAAGAGTAAATTCTAAAAAAAGTGGGTTTGGTCACTTTTTGGTTCATTACAACGATGTAAAAGGAGTAACACAGATGAGTAATTTAAAAACACGACTGATTTCAAGTTTTGCTGCTACTCTGCTACTGGCGGGGGGCATGGTGGCAGTTGATAACATCTCTGCCAGCGCATTAGGCTCCGATTGCAACGCATGGGTGCATACTTCGGGTAATTCGCAACAGGGACAAGGTAAATGTCGTAGAGTCAATTCGGACACTAAGGTTAGAGTGTATTTGAATATTCCAAAGTGGCCGGATGCTACCTCAGACTGGTTCCACGACATAAACAGAGTCCACGCTACTAGTTGGGTAACAAAGTGGAGAAATTGGGGTGCTTCTGCTGCCGCTATTGAGCAAGCACGTAGGTGATTAAACACGATGATTTCTTGCTCTGAGGTTTCGTTTAAGTTTCCAGGAGCTAGGGTTGATCGGGTCATTTTCGACAAGATGACTGCGTCTTTTGATACGGGAATGTTTCATGCGGTGATGGGGCCGTCTGGCTCGGGTAAAACCACTCTGTTGAGTTTGCTAGATGGTTCCCTTGCTCCCGATTACGGAACGATTATGCTAGCTGGGCGTCCCATCGAATCGTATTCACGACGCGAGCTACGTTCACGCTTGTTGGCTCGGGTTTATCAGGATTATCGACTGGTTCCCTTTTTGAGTGCGGTGGATAACGTGCGCCTAGCACAGCAGGCAGCCGGTAGTTTACGTAGCCATCCGTTTTTAGCTTTGGAGTATTTAGAGCGTCTTGGGGTTAAAGAGTTAGCGGAGTATCCGGTGGATAATCTATCGGGAGGCGAAGCGCAGCGAGTAGCAATTGCGCGGGCTTTGATTAATTCTCCACAAGTCTTGCTCGCAGACGAGCCTACCGGGGCTTTGGATGAGAAAAACTCTCATGAAATCGGTATTCTACTGCGTGAATTGTCGCATGAGTTAAACGTTTGTTTAGTGGTAGTCACGCATGATCCTGCTTTAGCCGCGCTTGCTGACCGGGTAGTGGAAGTGAACGATTATCGCTTGCGTGAAAAACAGCTCGCGCCTGCGACAGCCTACTGAGGTGAGATTATGGGATGGCGTCTAACCTGGGGCTGCGTAAGAGCGAACCTCATGCTAGTGGTAGGCTTTTTTGTTTGTCTGCTTGCGCTGTCTTTCACCGCGATTTTTTTGAATAATATCGCCACTGTTTATCGTCAAACGGTAGCTGAGGATACGCGAGTCACATATGGAGGGTTTGCCTACCGTATCGGGGCTACCACCCAAAATGCCAAACAACTGTTAAACTCCGCGACCGCTGGTCAAAATCTGGTGCCGGTTATCACCACCACCTGTAAGCTTGACTATGGTGAGAGTAGTGCAGATGCGGAGTGGAAGCGTTCCGGAGCCGGCTTTGATTATGGGCGCTTACTGACAGGAAAACGCGCCACCACTAATAATGAAGTAGAGATTTCCCAGTCCCTTGCCGCGCGCAGTCATATTGGGCTGGGAGGTGAGATTGCCTGTGATGGTAGGCGCTTTCAGGTAGTGGGCATTAGTGTTTTGCCAGCGCGCCGGTCAGAAGTCTATTTATCAACCCGCCTGGATTCCTCAACCGACTCGGCTAACGTCACCAACTGGGTAACTAATACCGATATAGCTAATTCAAATTATCGTCCACTCTTTGATCGCGGAGAATTGCGTAAAGTCTCGCTAGATTACGCGATTCGCTATGCACAGGAATCAGCAGAGCAAGGATTTGTTGCAAACGCTCTGATTATCTCCCATCTATTGCTCGCAACTGTCGGGATTGTGCTACTGCTAGGATTTTTAGCATTTCGACGTTCTACTGCAAAATTGCGGCAGGCACTCCTGGCAGCCGGTTTTAGCAGCCTGAAAACAAGCTTGCTTAGCCTAGTGCCTCTTTTCCTGTCCCTGTTTAGCGGGGTTCTTCTAGGAGCTTTAGGCGGTTATTTGGCGCTATTTACCTGGCGAGATCAGATTGCGCTTCGTTTTGAACAAGTTTGGGATGCGGTATCGCTAAGCGGCGATTATCGGGCTTTACTCGAACTAGTCGCTTATTTCGTGGGCGCACTAGCGGTATATGTGTTTGCACTTTATTTAAGCGCTTATCGTTCAATTAAAACTAGGGCATCTAAATCTAGTAATCGCGAGTTAAAAGCCGAGCTTATCGCAGGTCTCGCCTTGCTGGGTGTGGGAGTTTTATGCAGCTTCTTAACTAGTTCAAATGTCGCTGTCTTCTATTATGTTTCGCTAGCCACAATCGGATTCGGGGTTGCACTACTCGGATGTGCGCTACCCTTCTACCTCCATAAATCCCCTTTACGCCTAGCCGCCTACCGCGCTAGCGTACATAGTTTTATTCTCGGGCCAATTATCTGTCTGCTTTGCATCCTCGCCACTCTCGGAGCCACTAACGCTACCATGCAGCAAAGAGCCCTCACCGTCGGTAAACCTAACGCTGACAGTTACCTCACAGTTTCGTTTATTAACGATGCAGACGTGACCTATCTGAAAACTCGTTTCCCGCAAATTATGACCCATGCCATCATGTTTGGGTTCCCAGAAAAATCAGAACACTCTTTGCGCGTAGCAGAAGGTGCCTACGCAGCCTGCATCCATCAAAATTCCAATAGCGACAGGTGTAACCAGTGGATGACACTGGTGGGCTTTGTCCTATCCGAAAACGGTAAAGAGCTAACCGGAAGAATCTCTCCAGAACTCGCCGACACCCAAGACTCTGCCGAATACGCCCTGGTTATTTTTGGTACCAATCTGGATAAGCCAGAAGAAACCGTTCCCGTTACACTGCCCAAAAAGGTAGACGAACGCCTCGACTATGCAGAATTACCTGGCTGGGTAGCTAACCCTCAAGACCCAATCTTTAGCAATAAAGGATTCACTATCGGGGTAGAAAGACGCCTATACATCCCGGACTTTTCACACTACCCCGCAGACCAGCAACAACAATTCAAATCTGTGGCTCAACAGCTCTCATCCGATCTGGCCTTATCAGAACCTCTCGGCACCAACAGTCAAACCCTAGACATCATCAACTGGTTAATCCTGTCCATCGAAACTGCTCTCTGCCTACTACTTATCTATATCGGCACCACCATCACTACCCAAAACAGTCATGGCCTAGTTGGCACCCTGAGAGACTACGGTTACCCGCCTCGTAAACTAGCCGCCATACGTTTAACTCAATTAGCCCCCTATCTAGCCGCAGTGGTGGCTGGTTCGCTTATCGGCCGAATAATGCTAAGACCAGTTGTTGCCGGCCGTGCAGTACCCGAAAACATTTCCCCAGACTGGACATGGATTCTACCAGCCATTATTATCGCGGCTGTCGTTGGCTTTACCCTCGTCCCTAAAACAGTAAAACAATCCGCGATAAGGAGATAAACCATGAAAAAGCTATTTGCATACGGTGCAGCTTTTGCGGTCGCTTTACTGGTACAAATACCGCTAGTTTCAAGCGCAGCAGAAAATGATTCCATCCCTATTGCCAATAGCTCACAAGAAGTATTGTCTAATGAAATCGTTAAATATGTTGATAAATCTGAAAACCATTATTTCTTCAATAGCTACAAAGCAAGTATGAGTAACGCATCTCCAGATGTCATAGACGCAGGAACTTACTTTAATGAAGTGCAGTCGACTTATTTCCCGACAGGAGAACGAACTGCGGTGCCTGTTTACGGTAACTGGTGTGGCCCTGGCTATGGAAAAGGAACCCCAGTGGATGTCCTGGACACAGCTTGTATGCACCATGACCACTGCTACGGCAAGCAAGGATACTTCTCCTGCCCCTGTGACAAAGCACTAATTCAAGAAATTGACGCAAACTACAACCGGATGAAACCAGGTAAAGAGCGAAAAATGGCTAGCGCTATCAAAGCTGTGTTCTGGCTCAACTCTAAACGCTGCTAGCTAGAGCTTACAAAACACGTCCCAGAGAATCACCCTAGAAAACTATCTCAATCCGGCTGGGATAATCTCGTCATTAAAGGTTTCCCTATGAGGTCGGCTGTTGCCTTGTTCTTGTCTCCAGCATTCGATTAGATCGAGAAACTTGCCGAACACCATCAAGTCAGTATCGGCAGGACGCAAGTGTAAGTGGGCTAGTGCGTGGTAGGTGATGCGGGTGAATACCACAGCCAAAGAGGTGAAGCGTCCCAGGTTTTGTTCCTAGGTTTTTTGATTTTTTGAGAGGATTGTTTTATGCCTGGGAAGTATTTGCAAGAGTTTCGCGATCGTGCTGTCGGGTTGGTCTTTGACCGGCTTCGGGATGATCCTGGTGTTTCGAGAGCAGCGATTATTAGTGATACCGGGGTGGGCTTGGCGTTAGTCGTGAATCATTGCGTCGCTGGGTGGTTCAAGCCGAGATAGACCAGGGACAAAGACCCGGACTTAGCCGGGAGGAATCATTCGAGATAAGGCGTTTGCGTAAGGAAAACGCGGAGCTTAAACGCACTAACGAGATTTTGAAGCTCGCATCGGCTTTTTTCGCGAAAGAACTCGACCACCCCGGGATGAAATGATTGCGTTTATCGATCAGTATCGTGATTGTTTCTCGGTCGAGTTCATTTGTCGGGTTATGAACGAACACACCGTTGGGGGCTTTATTACTCCGCGTGGTTACCGGGCGGCAAAGTCAAGAAAAGTGTGTGCCAGGCGATTGAGAGATGCCTTGCTAGTAGAGGAGATCGTAAAGATTTTCGATGATAACTTCCGGGTCTACGAGATTCGTAAAATCTAGTTGGAAATCTATTGGGTTTCCCTACCGTTTCCTTGACCTCGCCAATACGAGCAAGCTCAGTATTGCTCTCGGTCTGCGTCACGGTGGCGTGCTATGCGCCGGGCTGGTTGGGATATCGGGCGGGAACAAACTGGCAGACTGATGCGTCTGGCCGGGATTTGTGGGGCGCGTAGGGGACGCAGACCAGTTACTACCCGTCCTTCTAAAGCCTCTGATACGCGCCCGGATCTCGTTAATCGCCAGTTTAAGGCAGATAGGTCTAACAGGTTGTGGGTAGCAGATATTACCTATGTTCGTACTCTGTCTGGTTTTGTTTATACCGCGTTCGTAACCGATGTGTATTCTCGAAAAATTGTGGGCTGGGCTATCCGGTCATCAATGAAAACCGAGGTACTGCCCCTGCAAGCTCTCGAGCAGGCCATAGCCCTAGCAAAAGACAATCTTGCAGGTCTGGTGCATCATTGCGATCACGGTAGCCAGTACACCTCCATTATCTATAACGACAAACTTACTGATTACGGGATAAAACCTTCTACTGGGACCGTGGGAGACTCCTACGATAACGCCCTGGCAGAGACCGTAAATGGTTTATACAAGAGCGAACCGATCTATTCGCAAACCTGCAAAACCCTGTCCGAGGTAGAGTTCGCCACCATGAACTGGGTTTACTGGTGGAACAATATCCGCCTTCACGAATCCCTGGACTATTACACCCCCGAGGAGGTGATAACCCGATACAATCAAACCCACGCTAAACAACTAGCACCCACATAAGAAGCGGAACAAAACCTGGGACGCTTCATCAATCAAAACCATAGGCCATTTCCCCTCCGATGCAGCCGCTGTCAAACTCATGTGGCTAGCGATAAAAAATGATCGAAGACAAACGAGCCAGGCAACGAGCTAAACAAGCCGGCCTACCCAAAAGCAACCCCCGAAAAGCACCAGGCAAACTAATCGAAGGACTAGCAATCCAAGGATGGCAGAAAGTACTCGGCGAACTAGCCCTACACTACCCAGACCGATTCCCAACCACTATTTAATAAAAACCGTTTACACAAAAAACTTGACAAGCCCGGTTATTCCTGCCGTTTTTCGCTCAACCCTCCTTTAGATTTTTACGATGCTAGAATTTGCGTATTGCAACAATTTGAAAGGAA
>QWCE01002246.1_pt1 | contig 24884 bp, 25 predicted proteins | sample 1972531 | NCBI WGS metagenome assembly QWCE01 (sample SAMN09866716, study PRJNA288562) | Human gut metagenome isolate term4_stool, whole genome shotgun sequencing... | reverse complement strand
TCGTTTGCCCGAAGTGTAGGCGTCGACAAAGTGTTTTTTAAAGGCGGCGGTATAAAACACGCGATAATCATCGACTGATTCGACATTCGGATTGGCGCGCAAGATGGCTTGCTCTTCAGTGGTTAGTTTTCCTCGTCCCATGGTTTCCCTCCTTAATTGAATTATACACGATTTGAGGTAGGGGGGATGTCCAAATCTTGGGGACCGGGTTAATGTGGCTAACTTTTTCATAAATACCTCCTTCGATCATCCGTAGATGATTGCATTTTATCTTACACTCACGTCATCTCTTGCTTCCACTGAGGATTTAGAAAAAAATATCTTTAATCCATGGGACGCAGCAGAAGAATTTGTGCTTTCCTACTTTTATTATACCCCCCCCGACAGTTTTTCAATGTTTTTACGGAGCAAGAACATCCATGGCTCTCGGCCGATGAAATTTTTCCTTCCAAGCAAAAAAGCGCCGGTTTCCCGACGCTTCTCTTTACTTGCTTGCCTTTAAGGCTTCGGCCATTTCCTTGGCCAATTGTGCACATTTGTCTAAATCTTCTTGTTTCGGAGCGCCCATGACATCCACGGTGGTGGGGAGCACGTCCCATTTGCTTTCTTCGGCGAAGGCGGCAAAAGCTTTTTCCGCGCCGCCGCCCCAGGTGTAGTTGGTGAAGGTGCCTAAGATGTGGTTTTTCATCTTTTGTTTCTTCAGCACTTCGACCAAATTGGCCATGGGCGGGAACAGATCCACATTGTAGGTGGGGCAGCCTAAGATAATGCCCTTGTAGTTCCAGGTTTCGCTGATTAAATAGCTGATGTGAGTCTTGGATACGTCGCGAATGCGAATGTTGCGCACGCCTTCTTGGGTCAAGGAACGGGCGATGGCTTCGGCGACTTGTTCCGTGTTGCCGTACATGGAGCCGTAGACGATGAGTACGCCGTCTTCGGTTTTTTGTTCGCTTAAATCGCTGTAAAGGCCCACGATGCGGCCGATGTTGTCGCGCCATACGGGACCGTGGTCCGGGCAGATCATCTTAATATCTAAGCCGCCTAATTTCTTCAGAGCGCGAATAACTTGCACGCTGTACTTACCGACGATGTTGGTGTAGTAGCGAATGGTTTCTTCGCGGTATTTTTCCCAGTCCACTTGGTCGTCGAAAATGGCGCCGTCTAAGGTGCCGAAGCCGCCGAAAGCGTCTTGGCTGAAGAGGATGCCGGTTTCTTCTTCGAAGCAGACCATGGATTCGGGCCAGTGTACCATGGGCGTGGTGTAGAAGGTGAGCTTCCTTTCGCCGATGTCGATGGTTTCGCCGTCTGCCACGAGAATGGCGCGGTCTTCGCCGACGGAATAGAAGTTTTCCATCATGGTGACGGCTTTTTTATTGGTAATGACCTTGCATTCCGGGTAGCGTTCCAATACGCTCTTTAAGGAAGAGGTGTGGTCCGGTTCCATGTGATTAACCACGACGTAGTCGAGCTTTCTGCCGTCGAGGGCGTCGTCTAATTTTACGAAGAATTCCGACACGGAGTCGATGCGGACGCAGTCCAAAAGACAGGTCTTGCTGCCGCCGTCGAAGAGGTAGGAGTTGTAGCTGATGCCGTCGGGCAAAGGCCACATGCCTTCGAATAAATGGGTGTAGCGGTCGTTTACACCGATGTAGTGTACGTGATCATTGATTTTTACAAATCGCGTTGCTGCCATTGTATCACCTTTCTTTTAAAAATTTATTTCATATACCACAATAGATTTTACCCTGTCGCCCGCTATTTTTCAATGGATTCTCTAAATATCCAATTCTAAATAGACCGGGCAGTGGTCGCTGCCGAAAATGTCGTCGCGAATGTCCACCTCCACGATGGCATCGGCCAAACGATCACTCACGACAAAGTAGTCGATGCGCCAACCGGCGTTCCTTTCCCGGGCCTTGGTGATGTAGCTCCACCAACTGTAGCGATCCGCCGCATCGGGGTAGAGGTGGCGGAAGGTATCCGTGTAGCCCGCGTCCAGAAGATTTTGAAATTGGCTGCGCTCTTCGTCGGAAAAGCCCGCATTTTTACGATTGGACGAGGGGTTTTTCAAGTCGATTTCCTTGTGGGCCACGTTTAAATCCCCGCAGAGCACCACGGGCTTCACCTGATCCAACATGTTCAGGTACTTGCGAAAATCCTCTTCCCATTCCATGCGGTAATCCAATCGCGCCAGGCCCCGCTGTGAATTGGGGGTGTAGCAGGTCACCAGGAAGAAATCCTCGTATTCGCAGGTAATGACCCGCCCTTCCTTGTCGTGTTCTTCCATGTCGATGCCGTAGGACACGTGGATGGGCTCTTCCTTCGTAAAGACCGCCGTGCCGCTGTAACCTTTTTTCTCCGCATAGTTCCAGTATTGATGGTAGCCTTCAAGCTCCAAATCCAGCTGGCCGGCGGAAAGTTTGGTTTCCTGCAAGCAGAAAATGTCCGCGTCCACGTCGTCGAAAAAATCCATAAAGCCCTTTTTTACGGCGGCGCGAATGCCGTTCACATTCCACGAAATCAGTCGCATACTACTCTCTCCTTTCGTAATGTTCCAAAAAGCTGTGCTTCTTACCCTCGCTGTCTTTATAACCTAAAATCGCCCCGAGCTCCACATTTTCCGCCGAGCGGTAAATGGACATGGCCACATTGGGATTTTCCTCTGCGATGGTTTCGATGAGGTTTTTCACATAGGCCCGGGCGCCGAAATTTTCCTTGGCCGTCACCGTACAGGCGCAGTCGATGGGGGTGAGGTCGTTGTACTTCACCCATTGGCGAATGTCCGATTCCCGAATAAAAATCATGGGGCGAATCAGCTCCATGCCCTCGAAATTCGTAGAATGAAGCTTGGGCATCATGGTCTTGTAGCTGCCCCCGAAGAGCACATTCATCATCACCGTCTCGATCACATCGTCGAAGTGGTGGCCTAAAGCCAGCTTGTTCGCCCCCAGCGACTTCGCCTTGTCGTACAAACTGCCCCGGCGCATGCGGGCGCACATGTAGCAGGGCTTTTCCCCGCCCATGTCCTCCGCCACTTCAAAGACATTGCTGTCGTAGATCTGAAGGGGAATCCCCATGGCCTTCGCCGTGTCCTCCACCTGTTTGCGAATGGCGGGGAGGTAGCCCGGATCCATGGTTAAAAACAAAAGCTCAAACTGCTTCTTGCCGTGGCGCTTCAGTTCCTGCAAAAGCTTCGCCAGAAGCAACGAATCCTTGCCGCCGCTAATGGCCACGGCGATGACATCCCCGTCTTCGATTAAATCGTAGTCGTTGATCCCCTTAATAAAGCGGCGCCAAATGGTCTTTCGATATTTTTTTATAATGCTTCGTTCTATTTCTGCAACGGACATGTGCTCGTCCTCTCTATATAAAAAATCCCGGCTCCCCGGGATCATACCATACCGCTTCTATGGTACTATAAAAAGCGGGCCGTTTCAATCGTCGCCCGCCTCACTGAAATAATTTTTACATGGCCCTTGCATTTTCCGCCCGTATGGCCTAAAATAATAGAAGTATTCGCTAACGTGGCTCAGATGGTAGAGCAGCTGATTCGTAATCAGCAGGTCAGGGGTTCAAGTCCCCTCGTTAGCTCCAAGCGACGCCTACGGGCGTCTTTTTTTATACTCTTTTTTACTCCGAAGTAGTACAATGGAAGTAATTATATAAGGAGGCTATTATGAAAAAAAGAGTTGTTGTCATTCTCTCACTTCTTTTTGTCTTCTCTCTCGCGGGAAATGCTTACGCCCGCACACCAAAAATCTGGGCAAAAGGACGTTTCTTAACTTGTGATGTTGAACCTTTCATTTTATCCAACCGTACCATGCTTCCTGTACGTAGCGTGTCCGAGGCGTTGGGCTATCATGTTCAATGGCGGCCCGAAGATAAGACAGTGATTATCGGACGATACAATGATCTGGGCAGCGGCGATTGCACTTCCATGGAAATCGGAAGTCATAAGATTTACACGGGCGAAGATGAAGACTCTTATGTCAATACCGACATCGCTCCGCAAATCGTAAGTGGACGTACTTTCGTACCGCTTAGAGCCTTGGCGGAGGCTCTTGATGTTCCCATCACATGGGATGAAGCAAATTTCACAGTTGTCATCGGAGACGGTTACCCGGAGCTTAGAAGTACTTGTACGTTTCCCCGCGCAACCGTTACAAAAATTATTAACGGAACCACTGTCGACCTTCGTTACGACGACGGCCAAACCCGCCGCGTTGTTTTAGATGCCTTTCGCCCCTGGACGCCCGATTGGGATGAGAGTTATTTCTCCACAATGAACATTAATCGCACCTGGCTATTAAACCAAGCCATCTACGTTGCCGACAGCATTAACGGCAACAATCGAGTGATTCTCTTTATGCAGCGTCCCGTTCACAATTCCCCGACAGACAAAGAAATAAAAGAGCTTTGCTACAACTACTTCGCTCCTCATATGTTCGATGAATAGCATATCTCCAAACGACGCCCACGGGCGTCTTTTTTTATGCCTTTTTTAAACGGATTACAAATCCCGCTTCTTGAACTTTTTCAAAGCCACGGAATAAGAAAGCATGGTCATGAGCACCAAGAACACGATGCCGAGTAGCACGATTAAAAGTACATGGCCGCTCGCCCACCGGTACAGGGCCTTAACTTCCTTTGGGAATGCCGAGGCGGCAAAGCCGGATATGCCGACGACAACTAATGTCGCGGCGATGAGGGCTGCCCCGGCCACTGCCTTGGCTTTTTTGTGACCCACGGCAAAGAAAATCGGCACATTGATGTCCATAAAGAGAATGTACATGACGAGGTAACCCCCGCCGACAGCCAAGCTTTCGCCGATAATAAGCGCGCCGCTTTTCGCCAGAGTCACGCCATTCATAATGACGAGGGCGACAAGCGTCGTGACGAGAAATACCACAAAAGAATAAAGGTAGCGCCCCCGCACCGTGTCCTCATCTTCCATGCCGATCATGCGGTAGAGCCGCTCCGTCCCCGAATCTTCTCCCGTGACGAAGGGGTAAGTCATAATCATCAAAGACATGGTCATGGCGAAGACCATGGGGAAAAAAGAAAGATCCATAAAATAAGTAAAGCCCACGGAAAACAGGATAAAAAATGCAATGGGCTTCCATGTAATATAAGGGCGAATGCCCAAAAAATCCATTTTGCAGGTTTTAAGCATTTTCATCACCTCGATGGTAAAAAGTCATAATGCGGTCGATGGATGGCTTCTCCACCACGGTGTTTTCGCCGAAAGCTTTCGCTGCCTCCGCCGCCACCAATACTTCCACGTGGGTGGCGGTTTTTTTCTTGCCGAGAATTTTTTTCGGATCCATCCCACTTAAATTCGCCTCACTGCATTTTACAATGCGGTAAGCCTCCAAAAAATCGTCTTTCGTGCCGTAAAAGGCGAGTTCGCCCTCCATAATAAAGGCGATGTAATCGGCGATGGCCTCCAAATCCTCCGTAATGTGGGTGGAAAAGAGCACGGTGTTCTCGTCGTCCTCCGCCATGTAGCGCTGAATGGTGTCGCGGAATTCATCCCGGGAGCGGGGATCCAGCCCGCTGGTGGGCTCGTCCAAGACCAAGGTCTTGGCGCCGTGGGATAAGGCGGCGGCGAGCATAAGCTTCGTCGTCATGCCCCGGGAAAGGCTCTTCACATTTAATTTCGGATCGATTCCGTAGTTTTCCACCCGCTTAAAAAATTCCGCAACCTTCCATTTTTTATAGCCTACGGATAAAACATTGTTCACGTCTTCCACAGACCAATCTTTCGGAAAATAGGATTCGTCGAGGACGATGCCCACATCCTGCAGGTAGTCGTTGTCTTCCGGCCGCGCGCCGCGGTAGAGCACCTCGCCCCCGTTTAAATGATTGAGATTTAAAATGGCGCGGATCGTCGTCGTCTTTCCCGAACCGTTGGGCCCGATAAAGCCCGTAATAAATCCCTCTTTCACGGGAAAACTGATCCCATTTAGAGTAAAGGCGCTGTATTCTTTGCGAATCTGTTTTAATGCGATTCGATCCATTATTCACCTCCGAATAACACATCCAGCATGGCCACAATCTCTTTCTTGGCGATGCCGTGATCCTGTGCGATGGCAACGATGGCTTCCATGTGCGCTTCAATCTGCTTTTGCACAATTTCCCGCGCCACATTTTCGTTTTTCTCGGCGACAAAAGATCCCTTCCCCTGCCGCGTCACGATAAATCCATCCGCCTCCAGGGCATCGTAGGCCTTTTTCACCGTCATAATGCTAATGGAAAGATCCTTGGCGAGGACGCGAATGGACGGAAGCTTTTCGTCGTATGCCAACACGTCGTTTATAATTTGATCGCGAATTTGATTCCGCAACTGTTCGTAAATGGGAACCGATGCGGAATTGTCAATGATGATGTCCATGGTATCCCTCATTTCTATAACAGTGTATAACAGTAGTGAACACTTGTCAATAAAAAAACGCCCTTTCTAATCTCGATGGGATTAGAAAGGGCCTTCGTTCCGCCATTTCCTTACGCATTATTCTCCAGAGGCAGAATCAAGGTAACCATCGCCCCCTTCCCTGACGGGCGATTTTTTAATTGCAGGTGGCCGTGATGCAAGTCGGCGACGGTTTTCGCCGTGTAAAGCCCCAAGCCGTAATGGGTCGAGCTGTGACGACTCTTATCGCCGCGATAAAAGGGTTCCGAAGCTCGCTTTAAATCCTCGTCGGAAAATCCGGGGCCGTAATCGCCAACGGTCATTTCGAGAGTGTTTTCTCCTGTTGAAATAAGCAGTTCCACAGCCGATGCCTCGGGCGCATAGTGAATGGCATTCATGAGTAGATTCTGCACCCCTCGCTCCAATTGTTTTAAATCCACCGACACATAGCTGTTTCCGACATCCAAGGATTCCTCGATGGGGCACCTATAAGTATTCGCTATTTCCCGAGCCAGGGCCGCTATTTTTTCCGCGACAACAGAAATATGCAATCTTTTTAAATCCAATTCCTCGGAAACACCGAACTGATTCACTTCCATAAGGGCGTGGGCATAGGTCGAAATCCGCGTAGAGTTTTTTGCAATGAAATCAACGTAGCTTCTTTGCTCATCGGATAATTTCGTCTCTTTCAACAATTCCGCGTTCCCATGGATAATGGCGACAGGCGTCTTTAGGTCGTGAGCCAGAGAGGAAATTTGGTTTTTCCTATTCGCCTCTTCCGTCCATTTTTCTCTTAGAGATCGACTCAATGCGATTTTCATCTTTTCAAAAGCATTTAATACGCCGTTAAATTCTTTGATCGTCGATGTCCCTATTTCAAAATCTAAATTCTGTTTCGCGATTTCTTCCGACGCTTCGATCATGGGCATCAACTGCTTCGTCAAACGTCTCGCCCAAATCAGGGTAATGGTCATGGCGCTTATAAAGCATAAACTTACCATGAGGGCGGAAAACAAATAATTTACGGGAGGGAAGTGGGCCTCCATCCAGGGATTGGAATAGCGAGGCTTCAGGGTGTAGTGGGCTACCACCACGCCCTCCCGGCGCTCGATCTCCATATAAGCGGAAGACGACGTGGACATTACCTGCCCCCGGAGAAAGGCCATTGCTTTTTTCCTCTCCACCGCCGACATATTGGACGCGAGCAAGCGCCCGTCGTCTGCGAGATACACATAACCTACGTTCTCAGGAATCAAAGTGGGATCAAATGGCTCTGCCTGGGCGATTTTCGCCTTGTTTCGAAGGATGAACTGTTCCGTCGCATCAGCCGGTACGATTCCGTTCAATCGATACGCCATCGTAAAAAGAAAGAGTGCAAGGCCCGCGGATACCGCAAGCCCAAGGGCGACACTGAGTAAATATTTGAGAAAAACGAGTTGAAGGGATTGTCCTTTTCTGTTTAATTCCATTTATAGCCAATCCCCCACACAGTCGCAATGGGCTTTTCGCCGACCCGTTGAAACTTCGCCCGAATGTTTTTTACGTGCTCGGAAACCGCCGATGGTTCGCCTTCCCCCTCGTAGCCGAAAACCTGTTCATAAATCTGCTCTTTCGAGAAGACCTGCCCCTTTCTTTCAGCCAGAAGCACACAAATCCGGTACTCGGATTTCGTCAAAGGTACTTTTTCTTCTTCTACAAAAATGCTTTTTGAAGACAGATCAAAGCGAATCGATCCAAGGTTGAATCCGGCATGTTTTTCTCTCTGCTCTCTCCTTAAGTGCGCCTCCACCCGCGCGAGCAATTCCTGTACGCCGAAAGGCTTTGTTATATAGTCGTCTCCGCCGCTTAAAAGGCCTTTTACGACATCCGCTTCCGTTGTCTTTGCCGTTAAAAAAAGGATGGGACAGTCCACGATGCGACGAATTTTTTTACAGAAAGTCATGCCGTCCATCCCAGGCATCATGACATCCAGCAAAATCAAATCGTATTTTCGCAAACTGTTTTCGTCTAATTCCAACGGATTTTGAACCGCATGAATGCAATGGCCATTCTTTTTTAGAATATTTTCGATTAACACGAGCATATCCTCTTCGTCGTCGACGACAAGTATCGTCGCCACAAAATCACCTCCGCTATGCATCTAGCGCTTTTTCTTCTTAATTGATTATTTATAGGATTTCAATCGCCCCATTGTCCTCCGTCCCACCGATTAAACCAAATGACGGAGCCGATAAAGATCACTGCCGTCATGGGAAGGGCCGAAAATCCCCACTTCGCCATCTCCGCCGTTAGAAGGGAATGGTTTTGGTGCGCACTGGCTAAAATATAGGTCCCCGGCAAGCGTGCGGGCCAGGTGCAGGGGACGAAATACCAAAGCTTATCGCCTAATCCGGTGATAGCGAGAAGGGCGATGAGTGTTTCTACAACACCAAGACCCATGGACGGGACCGAACCCAGTGCCAATGCCACCCACAAGTGAATCAAGTAGACGGCAACGGATGCGGCTAAAAGAAGCAACAGCGCCGCAAACCAAACAGCAAGTGTTTGGTGACCGAAAAGCCCTCCAAAGACGCCGACGGCTACGGACGCCGCCCAAATGAATCCAAGAAACAGGGCCCCCGCTTTTCCCAAATAAGCCCTCGTCCTTGACGGCGCCGAAAGCAACAGTTGAAAATGTCCTGCGCCGCTTTCCATATCCGCCACTTTGGATATCAAAACACCGACTACGATGGGCACTGCCGCGCCTAAAAGCGTGAAATAGTTCTGAATCGTCTCATCGGGCATAAAATTTTTTATGCCGGTAAATTGACATGCCGCATAGAAGGCTAGGGCGTAGAGTACCGGTAAAATACCATGGATCCAAAGAGTCCACGTGTGTTTAATTTTATAAAGCTCTGCTTTTAAAACTCTACCCATCATTTTACCTCCTGGGTCGCAAACCATCGAGCCGATATCCCGGACAATAAGATAAAAATCCCAAGAGATAGCGCGCAGGGAATGATGATCGACGTGTTTTCGATCATGGGTTCGGCAACTTCCGCCACAAGACCGTTGGGCAGGAGGTGCAGAATCGGTACCATTAAACGCGCACCCCACGCGTAGGGACAAAGGAGCCACATGGACGTATCAGCGAACATAACCCCCAATGCCGCGCCCAACAAGATGTTGATGGACACGGCGGCCGATAAGCCGAACTTCTTCGCCAGAAATAGACACAAAGGCACTTGCCACAGGTTTACAAAAAATAATACACCACTGGCAAAAAGTAGGATGTCCCACCCCAGATTCGGCGTCAGTTGACTACCCAGAAAAGATTGTAGGATTCCGACACCCGTCATGTGGATGGCAGAGGCGAATAAAAGATACACTGAAGCCACAAGTACTTTTGCAAGCCACACTTTTTTTAGATCGATGTGAAGAGAAAAAATGGCGCAGTAATCCAATTTTAGATCATCTCTTCGATGCACCATGGCCGGTACCAAAGCGAAGGTCGCCGGCAATAGAATCACATACCACCAGTTGTAGGCATTGACAGAAAAGTAGGGCGGCATAAGTACGAAAGCCATGGCGAGGGGCATTAGGGACATGATAACAACGAATGTTTTTAAAAAGGTATGCTTCTGCTTTAAATGCTCAGCGAGAATATATTTTTTCATTCACGCCACCCCTCGCTTCCATTGACGACCGTCATGTAGCGCGACTCTAAATCGTCGTTTTCTGCAATTTTTTCTTGGTACTTTAATTCACCGCCGACGATAATTCCCACGTGGTCGACCGATTGCGCCACTTCTCCTAAAATGTGACTGGATAAAATGACTGTCATGCCTTTTTTCGGGAAACTCCGAATTAAATCACGCAAATCCCGAATGCCCTCAGGATCCAGACCATTGGTCGGCTCGTCTAAAATTAATAGCTTTGGTCGGTTCACCAAGGCGATGGCAATGCCCAGCCGTTGCTTCATTCCCATGGAAAATTGTCCCGCCTTCTTTTTCCCCGTATCCTTTAAATCGACGATGTCCAAAACTTCCTCGATTCGTTCGTCGCCCAATCCCAATAACAGGGTTCTCACCTTCAGATTTTCTTCAGCGCTTAAATTATCGTACAAAGGCGGCGTTTCGATGAGCGCACCGATCGCCGCTAAATCGTTGCGGCTCCAAGGATGTCCATCAAATAAAATATCTCCCGATGTCTTGTGAAGCATGCCCGCAATCATCTTTAAAGTCGTCGATTTTCCCGCACCATTTGGCCCAAGCAATCCGTAAACGGTGTTTTTTTCCACCTTCAAATCCAGATGATTCACGGCGGTTTGCTCTTTAAATACCTTGGTTAACCCCTTCGTCTCTAAAATGTATTTTTCCATTGCCTGTTCCTCCTCTTTTTCTAAGGAGAGTATACGGAACAAATTTAAGGATTTTATAAGGATTCAACAAAAAACCGGCGATGGCCCATGCCGCGAATCGCCGGGAAGATTATTCTATAGCTGCGTCTTCTTCCTCTCCCGGAATCCGTCCGCCAGAAACAGTGCCACGCCGGACCACACGAAGGCGAACATCCAGGCGTGGATGGTGGTAAATTCTTCCCCCATAATGAAGACGCCGAGAAGGAGTTGGATGGTGGGGTTGATGTACATTAAGACGCCGGCGAGGGATAGGCTCGTGTCTTTCATGCCGACGGCAAAAAAGAGCAGCGGCACCGTGGTGACGACGCCCATGGTGGGGATCAGGAGAATATCTCGCGGGGTAAGGCCTTCTAAATGGCTAAAGGCCACGAGGTAAATCAGGGCGACGGGCACGACCATAAGGGTTTCCATAAAGATGCTCAGCATGCCCGAGGCGGTGATTTGTTTTTTTATGGCGCCGTAAAAGGCAAAGCTCGTGCCGATAATAATGGCGAAGACGGGCACTTGGCCGTAGGCGATAATGGGGACGGTAACGCCGAGAATTGCCAGGGCGAAGGCCACCCACTGCAGGGGCCTGAGCCGTTCGTTGTATATGAAAAAGCCCAACACGATGGAGAAGATGGGATACATGTAATAGGCCAGGGATGCGTCGATGACGCGGCCGGTCATGACGGCGATAATGTAGCCGCCCCAGTTGACGGTAATGGTGATGCCTGCCAAGAGCAAAAAAAGCATCTGCCTTTTGTCCTTCATGAGGGCGAGGATGGCGGGGCCCTGTCCCAGAATGAGCATGACGATCAAACAAAAGAGCATGGAAAAGATGATTCGAAAGGACAGAACGGCCAAGGGATCCATGGCACCGAAGAGGGGCCAATAGAGGACGAGGAAGGCCCACATTAGGTAACAGGCCAATACTTTTAAACTTCCGGGCATAATACACCTCTTTCTATGTATTGTCTTTCATCTTATCATGGAAGATTGTTTTTGAGTAAAAAAATAGCACGTTTTCCGTGCTATTCGTAGTCGATGGACATAAGGATGAGTCCGTTGGCCGCAGCCGTCGGGCCCAGGTCTTTTCGGTCCAGGGTCTTTGTGGCTTTTAACAATTGATCTTCGGGCATGAGGCCGCGGCCGATTTCCATGGCGCAGCCCATAATAATGCGGATTTGGTTTTTCAGAAAACTCTTGCCGAAAAAATCCACTTCGATGATCTCTCCCGACCGGGTGACGGTGATTTCATCGATGGCCCGCTTGGGATTAGTCGGGGATGCGTAGCGGCCGATAAAGGCGGAAAAGTCGTGAAAGCCTTCGATTTGTTTCAGGGCCCGCTCCATGCGCTCCACGTCCAGAGGAAAGGGCGCGTGGACGGCGTAGCGGTCCAACATGCCGTTTCTGTGTTTGCTGTTATAGATGCGGTATTTGTAATGCTTCTTCTTGGCGCCGTAGCGGGCGTGAAAATCCGCGGGCACCTCCACGGCCTCGACGATGCTTAGATCCCGGGGCAGGTGGTAGTTCACCACGCGGGGAAAGTTGCCCAAATCGATGGGCGTATCGGAGAGGAAGTTGGCCTTCTGCCCCAGGGCGTGGACGCCTTTGTCCGTGCGCCCCGCCGATTGCAGAGCCACGTCGTGGCCCACGGTCTTTTCCAAGGCCGCCTTCAGAAGGGTTTCCACGGTGCGGAGCTTTTTCGGCCCCTGGTCCTGGTAGCCGTGAAAGTGCGTGCCGTCGTAGGCCACGGTGATTAAAATATTTCTCATGGCAGAGGCACGTGCATCCAGCGGGTGGCGGAAACCAGAATAAAGAAGATCATGTTCACGGTAAACAGGAGATGGTCCGTACCCGTCAGTTGCAGGGGATTTAATTTCGTGCGGTGCTCGTCGCCGCGGTAGCAGCGGCTTTCCATGGCCGTGGCCAGCTCTTCCGCACGGCGCAGGGCGTTGAGGATCAGGGGCACGAGAAGGGGCACGAGATTTTTCGCCCGGTTCAGCACGTTCCCCGATTCGAAATCGGCGCCGCGAGCCATTTGCGCCTTCATAATCTTGTCCGCTTCGTCGATTAAAGTGGGGATGAAGCGCAGGGCGATGGTAATCATCATGGCGATGGCGTGGGCCGGAAAGCCGACGCGCTTCAAGGGATTCATGAGCTTTTCAATGCCTTCGGTCAGGGCCAAGGGCGAGGTGGTTAGGGTGAGAAGGCTCGTGCCCATGACGAGGAGCACCAGGCGAATGGCCATAAAGATTGCCTGGGTGAGCCCTTCTCTCGAGATAGTTAAAAAGCCTAGTTTAAAGAGCACTTCGCCGGGAATGAAGAACACATTCATCACGAAGGTGAAGATCAAGATAAGCCTGAGGGGCTTGAGTCCTTTCACCACCATGCCTACGGGAATTTTTGCCGCGGCAATGGTAAAAAAGAGCCAGGCGAAAATAAAGATGTAGGGCCAAAAGGCGTTGATGAAAAAGAGGCTCACGATAAAAATCGTCATAATGAGAATTTTGTACCGGGGATCCAGGGAATGGACCAGGGATTTGGCGGGAAAATATTGGCCGATTGTAATGTCTTTAAGCATGTCGTCCCCCCCACCATGTCTTTAATGCGTCGAACGCTTCGTCGACGGTAATGCAGTCTTCCTTAATGTCGAATCCCTTCTCGACCAAATCGGTCATGGTGCGGCGCACTTGGGGCACGCCCAGGCCGATGGCGCGAAGTTCCTTCTCCCTTGCGAATATTTCCCGCGGGGTGCCATCCATATGCACCCGCCCTCGATCCATGACGATGACGCGGCTCGCCAATCGCGCCACTTCTTCCATGCTGTGGGAGACGAGGACGATGGTGGTGCCTGTGGATTCGAAAATTCCGCGAATCTCCTCGAGAATCTCGCGGCTCCCTCGGGGATCCAGGCCCGCCGTGGGCTCGTCCAAGACCAAGACCTCCGGCTCCATGGCGAGAATGCCGGCGATGGCCACCCGCCGCTTTTGCCCGCCGGAGAGGGCGAAGGGGCTCTGTTCTCCCTTTTCGTCGTAGTCCAGGCCGACTTTCGCCATGGCTCGGCGCACCCTCTCTTCCACTTCCTCGTCGCTTAGGCCCAAATTCTTCGGCCCGTAGGCGATGTCTTTGGCGATGGTCTCTTCAAAAAGCTGGTACTCCGGGTATTGAAACACCAATCCCACCTTTTGGCGCAGGGTGGCGATGTTTCCCTTTTTTCTGTAATCGACGCCGTCGTAGAGGATTTCCCCTTCCGTGGGCTCCATCAGGCCGTTTAGGTGTTGGACCAAGGTAGACTTGCCGCTCCCCGTATGGCCCACCAGGGCGATAAATTCGCCTTCGCCAATATCCAGGCTGACGTCGTCGAGGGCCCGCTTTTCAAAGGGCAGGCCTTCATTGTAAATGTAGCTTACATTTCGGATGCTGATGCTCGGCATAAGGCGTCGACAAACTCCTCTCTGTCTAAAATTCCGTCGGGCAGAGGTACGCCCACGGCTTTTAAGCGGGCGGCGAGCTCCGTGACTTGGGGCACGTCGAGGCCCAGGGATTTCATGGTGTCCACTTGATTAAACACGTCCCGGGGCGGCCCCTCGAGGATGAGTTTCCCCTCTTCCATGACCGCCACCCGATCCGCCTGCACGGCTTCGTTCATAAAGTGAGTGATGAGGATAATGGTCTTGCCCTCTTCTTTATTCAGGCGCAGAATCGTGTTCATGACTTCCTGGCGCCCCACGGGATCCAACATGGCCGTGGGCTCGTCTAAAATAATGTAATCGGGGTTCATGGCGAGAATGCCCGCAATGGCCACCCGCTGTTTCTGGCCGCCGGAGAGCTTGTGGGGCTGGTCGTCTTTGTATTCCGTCATTTCTACTGCCGCCAGAGCTTCGTCGACGCGCTGTCGTAGCTCCGATTGTTCCACGGCCAAATTTTCCGCCCCGAAGGCCACGTCCTCTTCCACCACCGTGGCGACGATTTGGTTGTCGGGATTTTGAAAGACCATGCCCGCCCGGGCGCGAATCTTCCAAATGTCCTCGTCTTCTTTCGTGTTCATCCCGTCGACGATAACATCGCCGGAGGTAGGCCGAAAGAGGCCGTTTAAACACTTGGCTAAGGTGGATTTGCCGCTGCCGTTGTGGCCCAAGACGGCGATAAATTCGCCCTTCTCGATGGAAAGGCTCACATCGTCCACCGCCGATTTCACGGCTTCTTCGTATGAATAGACTAAATTTTTGATCTCGATCATAAGCGCTCCTTCGCTTCAACTGTTGCCTTAACCCATGTATTATACCACAGGCCCGCGGCCCTCGCTCAATTTACGGAACATAGAAAAAGAGCGAGGGCAAGGTCGCCTCGCTCCTTTCGCTACGCTCGATTCCGTTTGTAGTTGACGGCGATGACTCTTTCGTAAATAATGCCTAATACCGCCGTCATGGCTGCCGTGGGAAGGACGACGGCGACGAACATGGCTGTAAAGGGCGCGCCGCCGGGAAGGCCTACGAGGAGCATGGCCGTGCCCAGGAACACGGAGCCGCTGATAATGGTGGTGATGAAATAAATAATGGCTTTTTTTACGGTGCCGTCGCCGGGAATTGCGCGAATCATAAGCAGGACGGAAAATGCGGCGATGATTTTATCGCAGATGTTCGGAAGCTGACCGCCGGGGAATTGGGTGGTTAATGCCGCCATAACGCCGGTGGCCACGCCCATAGCCAGGGTAGGCAGGGGCTTCGGATTCAGAATAATATAAGCGATTAAGCAAAATAGCATAAAGTCCGGCTTCATGCCGTTGAAAAATCCGGGGACGATGGTGTGTAAAATCGTGCCCAATGCAATAAAAATAGCGCCCTGTACTAATGTCTTCGTGTTCATAATAACTCCTTTTCTCGGCACAAAAAAACCATTTGCTCATATAGGAGCAAATGGTGAATTCGCGGTGCCATCCTAGTTGCGCCCAAAGGACGCATCTCATTTTAGATACTAACATATCCTATCTCTGTAACGGGAGAACCGGCTCGGCTACTTTTTTTCACCTCGCACTCACAGACCCATTCACAACAGGGAACTTCATCGGTTCACACCAACCACCGACTCTCTGAGAAGGGCACCTGAAGCTACTTGCTTCTGCTCGACGTTTTCATATTTGTTAGGATTACTAACAGTATAGCAGAAAAAAAGGAAAATGCAATTGCTTTTTTATTTTTTCCAAAGCTCTAAATCGGAAAGTTTGCCCGCCCGCTTCAGGGACAAGAGGACCAGGATGCCGATGGATGCGCCCACCATGGTGGAGGGCAGGAAAAAGGGAATGTAGTAGAAGGGGCTACCCAGATCCAATCCGTAGAGGTATTTCATAAAGGGATAGGACAGAATGGCGCTCAATATCCCCGTGCCGAAGACTTCCCCCGCCCAGGTGGCGGGAAGGGAGGCGGTTTTTTTGTAGACGAGGCCCGAGAGGAGGGCGCCCACCACGGCACCGGTGACGGAAGTAATGGGACGGCCCGTGCCCATGCGAATGAGCCCGGTTAACAGGGCGCAGAGGAAATTATACCAAGGCCCGAGGACCACGGCGCCGATGACGTTGATGGCGTGTTGAAAGGGCGCCATGTTGGGAAAGACCACCAAGGTGGATAAGGTGACGGAGAGGGCGCAGAGAATGGCCGTGGCCGTTAAGAGGCGGGTCTTGTTATTCATCGTCTTCCACCTCGAATGCAATCCCGCCGTCTTCCCATACGAAGGCGGGCACGCCGATGTTTCCCGCTTTTTTCACTTCGTCGAAGGCGGGCGATGTGTCCCGTAAGCGCAGAAAGGCCTTTAAATCGGCGATGTCTTTCGTGATATCCACGTAGTCGTAGGGAATCTTTCTTTCGTCTAAAACCTTTTTTGCCGCCACGCAATCGGGGCACAGGTCGGTTCCGTAAATTTTCATTTTTCCTCCCAATAAAAACCGGCATGAACTGCCGGCTTTTCGTTCTTATGATGTTGTCTGATTTTATCGGTTTTCCAAAAAGCGAATGCGCTCTTCCAGGGCGTAGACCCTTTGCTCCAAGGCGGCGTAGCGCAGCTTCAGCTCGTGAAGCTCGCGAATATCCTCGTCGTCCATGGTTTCCGTAACCACGTCTTGAGCAATCCGCGCATCTCTTTGGGCTTCCTCCACCCGCTCCTTGGCGTAGCGCTTGGCCTTGGACCAGGTCTCCCGGGCGCCTCTTTCCACTTGACGGAGGCGGCCCTTGGCTTCTCTCGCCGCTTCTTCGGCGCCGGCTTCCATTTTTTCCGCGCCTTCTTCCACATTGCGGCGCATTTCCTTCGTCTCTTCGCGGAAGCGGCCGATCTTCTCCTCGGTGAGGCGGGATTGTTCTTCCTTCAAGAGGATGTCGATGTCATTTTTTCGCGTGGCGGCGGTGGCGAGAAAGGCGTCGCTTTTCGGCTTCACTTCCGCCCCGGTACGGGCGATTGCCGCATTGACGATGGCGTCGACGGCACTTTCCGGGCGAAAGCCCTTTTCATTTAATACCGCCATAAAATCGCTCTCGGCACTCAAATCGGCGGAAGCCCGGGCGTCGATGACGTAGGCCTTCTCCCCGTCCGCTTCCATGACGAAAAAGCCCATGTCCTTCAGTTGAAAGAGCTCGAAGGCTTTTTTCGCCGTATTCCTTACGAGATCCTCTTCTTTTTCGCTTAGCTCCCCGCCGACGGCCTTCGTAAAGACGCTGACGTCGTCGCCGTTTCCGATGAGGGCCACGTGAACTTTCTTGCCCCTTGACGGCTCCCTGAGGTAGATGATCGGGGCCACGTCCAGAAGGTGCTTGGCCGCTTCGTAAAGGGCCTCTTCATCGGCCACAAACACGGATTCTTCCCCTTTTGCCGTTACGATCACGGGGTAGGCGAGCTCGATCTGCGCCAAATCCACCACGCTTTCTGCGGCGTGTACGGGGCGAAAATCCATGCCCTGTTGCTTTAAAATGGCGGCGACGAGCACGGGATCTTCCGCGATTCCCAGGCCCATGACGCCGGCGCCGACGAAGGGAATCCCTTCTGAGGTCAACATGGACGCCAGGCCCTTGGCAACGTCGCCGTCTTCTACCAGGGGAAAGACCAGGTCGATCTTGTCCCATTTTAATTTCGCCACGAGGGATTCGTGGATCACGTATTGGGCCACGTCGGCTTTTTTCGCCAACAGGGCCTCCAGAGCGTCTGCTTCTTTTCGCGCGGCGGCCACTTGCAGCCGGCGATCAATTTTGGATTTTCCCGATTTATTTAATAAGTCACTGACAATTCCGATTCCCATAGGTCACACTCCTTTATGGGATTCTACCCCAATGAGCGATGAGGCAATCAGCACTCGGCGTTATAGTCGCCGATTTCGTAAATTCTCAGATCGTCTTTCAAGGGATTGTTCTTTAAGGTTTCGGCATAAACCTTGGCCTTGTCCAAGTTGGTGAAGAGTTCCACGTCGCATTCGATGGCGTTTCGACGAATCAAAAAGCCGTCGCGCTTGGAGTCGTTGCCCTTGGTGGGGGTGTTGAAGACGAGATCGATCTTGCCTTCTTGGATCAAGTCGATCATGGTGGGGGCTTCTTCGCCGATGCGGCGCACTTCTTCCGCGTCGATGCCGTGTTTGTTTAAGAAGGCCTTGGTGCCCTTGGTGGCGTAGAAAATGACGCCGTCTTCCGCCAGGGACTTGGCGATGGGCAGAAATTCCTCTTTGTCCCGGTCGCGAATGGTGCAAAGGGCGCGGCGGCTCTTCGGCGCAATATCCGTGCCGGCAGCCAAAAAGCCCTTGGCCATGGCTTCTTCTTCCGTGCGGCCCACGCCTAAGACTTCGCCGGTGGAGCGCATTTCGGGCCCGAGGGAGGCTTCCACTCGGTGAAGTTTTTCCGTACTGAAGACGGGGATCTTCACGCAGGTCGTGGGGGAAACGGGACCGATGCCCGTGCCGTAGCCCATGGATTTTAAGCTGTCGCCCAGCATGACTTTCGTCGCGATTTCTGTAATGTTCATGCCCGTGACTTTCGAGAGATAGGGCACGGTGCGGGAACTTCTCGGGTTGACTTCGATCATGTAGAGGGTCTCGTCTTTGATGATGAATTGAATATTGATCATGCCCATGACGCCCAGCTCCAGTGCCACTTTCATCGTGGCCTCTAAAATGGCGTCGTCCATTTCTTTCGAGATGTGGCGACTGGGATAGATGCTGATGGAGTCGCCGCTGTGGACCCCGGCCCGCTCCAAGTGTTCCATAATCCCCGGCAGGAACACGTCGGTGCCGTCGGAAATGGCATCCACTTCACATTCCATGCCTTGAATGTATTGGTCGATCAAGACGGTGCGCTCGGGATCCATGGCGAAGGATTCTTCCAGATAGTAGCGCAGATCTTCATCGGCGGTGCAGATTTCCATGCCTTGGCCGCCGAGAACATAGGAGGGGCGAACGAGAACGGGGTAGCCCAGGCTTTCCGCCTTTTCCATGCCTTCTTCCACGCCGTGAACGCCGACGCCTTTCGGGCGAATGAGGTTCAACTCTTCAAGCATGGCGTCGAATTTTTCCCGGTCTTCCGCTCGGTCGATTGCCGTGGGATCCGTGCCTAAAATGGAAATGCCCTCTTCTTTAAAGACGCCGGCGAGCTTAATGGCCGTTTGGCCGCCGAACTGGAGGATGACGCCTTCGGGTTTTTCCTTTTCGATAATGTTTAATGTATCTTCCGCCGTGAGGGGCTCGAAGTAAAGTTTGTCGGAAATGTCGAAGTCCGTGGAGACGGTTTCTGGATTGTTGTTAATGATGATGGTTTCGTAGCCTTCTCGGCGCAAGGTCTTGACGCAGTGCACGGAGGCGTAGTCGAATTCCACCCCTTGGCCGATGCGGATGGGGCCGCTGCCGATGACGATGATGCGGCGCTTGTCTTCGTGAACCGGGGATTCGTCTTCGCCCTCGTAATTGGAGTAGAGGTAATTGGCCTCGGCATCTGCCAGGCCTCCTTGGGTGTCCACTTTTCTGTACTTGGCCTCGATGCCGAAGAGCTTTCTCAGCTCGCGAATGAATTTTTCGCTGACGTTTAAGCGATTGGCGATGATTTCGTCGCTGAAGCCCAACCGCTTCATTTCGCGGAGCTTGTCTTCCGTCAGATCTTCCTTCTTCATGGCTTCCAATTCCGCTTCCACGCAGACGATGCGCTTAATGATCCTGAGGAAGTAGGCGTCCATGCCCGTTTCTCTGGAAAGGCGGTTAATGTCGTAGCCCGTGTTCAACAGAGCCGCCAAGTAGAAGAGGCGCTCGTCGTTGGGCCGCTTGACGTTTTCCTTTAATGTGGCGATGTCCATGGTTTTGAAGCGGGGGTGAAGGAGGCTGAATGCGCCGATTTCCAAGGAGCGCAGGCCTTTTAAAAGGGCCACTTCAAAGGTGGGGCCGATGGCCATGACTTCGCCGGTGGCCATCATTTTCGTGCCGAGATTGCGGTCGGCGTTAAAGAATTTGTCGAAGGGCCACTTGGGAATCTTCACCACCACGTAGTCGATGGAAGGCTCGAAGGCCATGGAGCGGGTGCCGGTGATTTTGTTTTCGATTTCGTCCAGGCCCAAGCCCAAGGCGATTTTTGCCGCCACGCGGGCGATAGGATAGCCCGTGGCTTTCGAGGCCAGGGCCGAGGAGCGACTGACACGGGGATTGATTTCGATGACAGCGTATTGCAAACTGTTGGGTTCCACGGCGAACTGCACATTGCAGCCCCCTTCGATGCCCACGCCTTCGATGATGCGGAAGGCCGCTTCCCGAAGCATGCCGTGTTCGATGTCCGTCAGGGTTTGTGTCGGCGCCACGACCATGGAGTCGCCGGTGTGCACGCCGACGGGATCGATGTTTTCCATATTGCAGACGCAGATGCAGCTGCCCTTGGAATCGCGGATCACTTCGTATTCGATTTCTTTCCAACCCGTGATGCATTTTTCGATTAAGACCTGACCGACGCGGGAAAGATGAATCCCGGCGTGGGCGATGGTCTTCAGTTCCGCTTCCGTGTCGCAAATGCCGCCGCCGGTGCCGCCCAAGGTAAAGGCCGGGCGCACAACCACCGGGTAGCCGATTATTTTTGCATAGGCCACGGCGTCTTCCACGGTTTCCACGGTTTTCGATTCGATAATGGGCTCACCGATTTCTTCCATCAGTTGACGGAATTCTTCCCGGTCTTCGCCCTTTTTAATGGAGGGAATGGAGGTGCCGATAATTTCCACACCGTATTTTTCCAAGACGCCGGAGTCGTAGAGTTCGATGGAAAGGTTCAGGCCCGTTTGTCCGCCCATGCCGGCGATGAGGGCGTCGGGGCGTTCGCGTTCGATGATTTTTTCGATGACTTCCGCCGTCAAGGGCTCGATGTAGACCTTATCCGCCACTTCCCTGTCGGTCATAATCGTGGCCGGATTGGAATTGACGAGGACCACTTCCACCCCTTCTTCACGAAGGGATTCGCAGGCCTGGGTGCCGGAGTAGTCGAATTCCGCCGCCTGACCGATGACGATGGGGCCGCTGCCGATGACGAGTACTTTTTGAATATCTTTATTACGGGACATAATTCCTCCTAGGCTAATTCACTGATGACGGACAGTTGTGCGCTTAACAAATCCCGTGCGCCGGGCAGGCCGAAGGGATCGAAGAGCACGCCCACGACGTTGTTTTCTTTATCGACAAAGCCTTCCACGGATCCGTCGGCGACATTTCTGTAATTGATGGCCACGGATTCCGGCAAGTGCTCGATGCCGTACTCTCTGTTTTGGCTCGTCATATACACCCGCTCCCCGTCGCCTTTTACGGCGATGGAGGCGCCGGCGTGAGGCGAGGCGAGTTTCACCAAATCGCCGCCTAAGGCCAAGCCCAAAAACTGAGCCCCGAGGCCCATGCCGTAAATGGGCAGTTTGCCGATCGTTTGTCCGATGTCATGGACCAAATCCAAATAGTGGGCGGCGACGCCGGGGCCGGAGCTTAAGAACAAGAGATCCGGATTATCGTCTAAAATGGCTTCGTAATTGGTCATGGCGGGATAGACGATGAGGCGGTAGCCCGCGTCGTTTAATTCTTCCAAAATCCCGTCTTTTACGCCGAAGTCCCAAAGGGCGACGGTGGGGCCTTCCCCTTCGATTTCCGTGACCTCGATGGTGCTCACTTCTTCGATGGTGTTGGGGTTTTGTTCGGCGAAGTATTCGTCCATTTCAGAGGGCGTCATGAGGCGATCGGTGATCACGCCCCGTTGCATCCCCGTTTCCTTTAAGTGGCGAATGAGCCCGCGGGTGTCTACATCTTCGATGCCCACCACGTCGTAGTAGTTTAAGTAGTCTTTCAGATCCATTTCGCTGCGGAAATTCGTGGCGTTTTCCATGGCGCGGCGGCAAATAAAGGCGGAGATCGTCGGGCCGTCGGATTGATTGTCTTCGAAATTCATGCCGTAGCCGCCTACCAGAGGATAGGTGAAGAGCAGGATGCGGTCCAAATTGGCAGGATCGGTCATCACTTCTTCGTGGCCGATCATGGTGCTGTGCACGGTGAAGCGACCGCCTACTCTGCGCTGTTTGCCGCTGAACTGTTTGCCCGTAAAGACAGTGCCGTCTTCTAATTGAATGTACATAGTCGCTCCTTTAAATAATCCCGCGAATCTCGTCCAGGGATCCGATGTTTTCTTCTTCCATATATGTTTCCAAATCGGCGATAAGTTTCGGCACGATGTGGGGATCCACCAAATTCATGGTGCCGATTTCCACGGCCTGTGCCCCCGCCATGGTCATGGCGATGATATCTTCCGCCGAGCGAATGCCGCCCATGCCGACGACGGGAATCTCCACCGCCCGGGCCGCGTCCCGCACCATTCTGAGGGCGATGGGAAAAATCCCCGGGCCCGACAGGCCGGCGTAGACATTGTCGAAAACGGCGCGGCGATTTTTTACATCCACGGCCATGGCCTGAAAAGTATTGACCAAGCTGATGCCGTCGGCTCCCGCCGCTTCACAAGCTTTCGCAAGCTCAGCCGGATTGTCGCCGTTGGGGGAAAGCTTCACCAGGATTTTGTGACGGCTCACTTCCTTTACCTTGGCCGTAATGGCCGCCGCATCCTGACAGTGCAGGCCGAAGGCCATGCCGCCGGAAGCCACATTGGGGCAGGAGATGTTCAGCTCGATCATGTCGATATCCGCGTCGTTTAACATTTCCGCGGCGATCAAGTAATCCTCCACGCTGTGGCCGCCGAGATTGGCGAGAATCACCGTGTCCATCCTCCGCATCTCCGGCAAAATCTCTTCGATGAAATGCTTTACGCCGGGATTTTCGAGGCCGATGGAATTCATGATTCCCGAAGGCGTTTCGTGCACTCTGATTCCCGTATTGCCCGGGCGGGGATTCAATGTGAGGCCCTTCGATGAAATGCCCCCGATGATCTCGGGATCGTAAAAGGGGGCGTATTCCCCGCCGAAGCCGTAGGTGCCCGAGGCGCCGATAAGGGGATTTTTCATGGTGCATCCCAAAAGTTCCGTCTTAAGCATAGATTGCCCTCCCTTCGAAGACCGGGCCGTCTTTGCAGACCCGCACCCGCTTGCCCTCACTTTCGCAGGTGCAGGCCAAGCAGGCGCCGAAGCCGCAGCCCATGTGTTTTTCCATGGAGACGTAGATTTTGTTCTTCGCCCGCTTCACGGCTTCTTTCATCATGGGATCCGGCCCGCAGGTGTAAATCACTTCATCTGCAATGGCAAGTTCGTCGAAAATATTGGCGCCGATATAAAATTTTACCCGATCGCCGTAGGGGGCGTAAATGGCCTGAAGGGCTTCATTTTCTTCCCGAAGGCCGATGGCCACGGAAAGCTTCCCTTCTTTGTCCCCTTCCAGCAAGTGAAGGGAGGGGGCGATGCCCGTGCCGCCGCCGATAAAGAGAGTCTTTTCTTTTATTTCGGGAAAGCCTCGGCCGAAGGGCCCTTCCACCGCAATCTCCTCGCCGGGCAAGAGCCGCGCCAAATCCTCGGTGCCGCCGCCGACTTTTTTTATAAGGAAGGAAAGGGCGCCGTCTTTTAAGGAAAAGATCGAAATGGGCCGGCCCAAAAGCTTCGCCCGATCCCGGGGCTTCACCATGAAAAATTGCCCCGGCGACGCCTCGCCCGCATAGGCCAAGGTGAGGACGAAGAGCCCCTCGCCCAGCGCCTTGTTACTGATTACCTTCATTTTTTGCCTCCAGTAAAGTCATAATCAGAGCCATGCGCATGTACATGCCGTTTTGCGCCTGCTCGAAGTAAAGGGCCCGGGGGTCGCTGTCGATTTCCGCGTCGATTTCGTCAACCCGCGGCAGGGGATGGAGCACGATTAAATCATCGGATCCCGCATTCAGCACCTCGGCGTTGAGCAAGTAGGAACCTTCGTAGCGCTTGGCCTCGTCTTCGCTGATAAAGCGCTCTTTTTGCACCCGCGTCATGTACAGCACGTCCAAATCCCCGATGACCGCCTTTAAATTGTCCACTTCCGCGTAAGAGCAGCGGGCCGTGTCCAAATATTCTTCCGGCATATTCAGCCCTTCAGGAGAAATAAAGACGAATTCATTATCGTAGTGGTTTAAAAACTGAAACAGGGAGTGGACGGCGCGGCCGTAGCGCAGGTCGCCGCAAAAACCGATCTTTAAACCGGACCAAGCCTTTTTGTGCTTGCGAATGGTAAAAATATCCGCCAAGGTCTGTGTCGGGTGGGCGTGATCCCCGTCGCCGGCATTGATGAGAGGCATGTTTTTCAGCACGTCCACGGCCTTGTGTTGGGTGTAGGCGTGGGGATGGCGCATGGCGCATATGTCCGCGTACTGATCCACGATGTGCAGGGTGTCGCGTACCGTTTCTCCCTTGGCCATGCTGGAGACTTTGACGTCGCCTAAGTGAAGCACTTGGCCGCCGAGGCGGTACATGGCCGCGTCGAAAGACATGCGGGTTCTCGTGGAGGGCTCAAAAAAAAGACTGGCCAGGATCTTTCCGTCGCACGCGTGGGCGTACTCCCCGGGATCCGATGCAATTGCTTGCGCCAGTCTAAATAAATCGTCGTACTCTCTTTCTGTCATATCATCCGGTTCTATGAAATGTTTCAGCATATGGCCT
>QWCE01012162.1_pt1 | contig 24898 bp, 25 predicted proteins | sample 1972531 | NCBI WGS metagenome assembly QWCE01 (sample SAMN09866716, study PRJNA288562) | Human gut metagenome isolate term4_stool, whole genome shotgun sequencing... | reverse complement strand
GCCTTAGCTCCCCCACAATTTTCATAAGCAACTACAATTCCACCGTTATTTTCAACAGCTTCAATAACTTTTTCAGTCGCTCCACCTATTGGGCAGCCTGTTATAAGTATCCTCTTTTTGCCAGTGATGCGCTTATTCTCATCTAGGACTTTTTCCTTAAGCTTTTTAAGTTCATCAGGCACTGCCTTCTTGTCGAATTCAAATTGCACTCCATTTAAGACGTGCCACAAGTCTAAACCCATGATTGGAAGTTCATCAGCTTTCATTATGCCATAAAAGTCTTTAACAGCACTTCTCTCAGCATTTTTGATTACAGTTGCTTCTCTAAGTTTTTCTTCTGTTATCTCTACACCAAACTCTTTTGATACGTAATCAGCAAGTTTTTTTATTTCAGCCGTCCACAACTTAAGGCTCTCTTCGGATCTCTTTTGCGGAAGCTCCATTACATAAACGTTTTTAACCTCGCCTAAGTACTCATACATCTTCTTCTTGCCATCGCAAGTCGTTTCTCCAACTATAAGGTCTGAGAAATAGAAGAAGGGACACTTATCTGTAATGGCAAAGCCATAGCTTGCTTTGATAAGTGGGCAAAGGTTTGTCGGTAGATCCTTTTCAGCATCTTTGATAGTTTCATCAGATGTCGAACAAAGTGATACAGATGTCGCACCTACTGCAAGAGCTATCTCTTGCGGGAAAAATGTGCAGAATATGCCTATGACTGGTATGTTTTTATCCTTAATCTCTTTAACTTTTAAAAATGATTCTCTTCTCTTATCTTTAAATTCATCAAAAATTTCAGGTAATTCTTTTCTAATGTTTATCACGATATTCTTCCTCTCTTTAGGTTTAATTATGTCTATATTTTACTTTGCTTCTTCTGGTTTGTCAAGTTCAAAGTTCCATCCAGTCTTAAGGTCAGCGTATCTAACAAAGATTGAAAGTATTGCAAATACTAATAGTATCATTGGGTACCAGATGTATGGAACTAACTCAACTGGTGATACAGCTCCTTCAGTGAAGCCTGAAGCGATAAGTATTTGTGCGCCATAAGGGATAAGACCTTGAGTTATACAGCTGAACATATCAAGAAGTGATGCTGATCTTCTAGGGTCAACTTTGAATTTATTAGAAATTCTCTTAGCGATAGGACCACAGATGATAATCGATACAGTGTTATTAGCAAGAGCAGCGTTTGAAATCATTGTTAATAATGCAGTAGATAATTCTGCTGAGTTTTTACCCTTAGCCATTCTAGATATTCTAAGTACTAGCCATTCAATACCGCCGTTTGCTCTAACCATAGCAGCAAGACCACCAGTTAACATTGATAGTAAGAAAATTTCAAATTGTCCTGAGAAGCCGGCAAAAATGTTTTGGCAAAGTTCAAGTCCATTGTATGAACCAGTTGCAATACCTATACCACCTGCAAAAACGATACCTAGTGTTAATACAACGAATACGTTAACGCCACATAGAGCAGCTATTAAAACGAATAGATAAGGTAAGATTAGTACAAAATTGTAGCTTAAGTCATCAAAATGAACTGGTCCACTTGTTTTACCAACTATTAATAAAATAATAATTGTAACGATTGCAGCTGGTAATGCTACTTTGAAGTTTGCTCTAAACTTATCTTTCATGTTAACGTTTTGTGTTCTAGTTGCGGCGATAGTTGTATCAGAAATAATAGATAAGTTATCACCAAACATAGATCCACCTACTAGTGCACCTAAAACTAAAGCTACTGGTAGGCCTGCTTTTTGAGCGATACCTACAGCGATAGGACCAACTGTAACTATAGTTCCAACTGAAGTACCTGTTGCAATTGCTAAGAAGCAAGCGATTATGAATAAACCTGCTGTTATGCTACACCCATCTTGTCTAAAATGATTCCTGATAATAAGAAAAAACCTATAAATACTATGAAGGGTATCAGTGCCCATCCATTAGGTTTGATTGATGATTGTTCGTCCATCAAAATCTCCTCCTACTTTTTAATTTATATTTAATAACTCCTTAGCAGCTTTAACGGCTTCGATAGCGTCTATAGTATATTTGTCAGCGCCAATCTTGTCCGCGAACGATTGTGAAATAGGTCCTCCGCCTATCATGACTTTATATTTATCTCTTAGGCCCTTTTCTTCAAGTATCTCAACAACCCTTCTCATATTTCTCATAGTTGTCGTCATAAGTGTTGACATACAGATGATTTCTGCACCATGTTCTTCGGCTGCGTCAACAAATTTATTAACTTCAACGTCTCTACCTAGGTCTATAACCTCAAAACCTTGTGTTTGGAACATTGTTTTAACTAAGTTCTTGCCGATGTCGTGTGTATCCCCTTCAACAACACCTATGACTATAGTGTGATTGTGTTCCAGCTCGTTTCTTTCAAGGTGTGGTCTTAATACATCAAGTGCATTGTTCATTGCGTCTGAACAAAGTAATAGGTCTGTTACGAAATATTCCTCTTCTTGAAAAGCGTCCCCCGCCCTTTTCATTCCGGGAACTAAACCATTGACAATGGCATCAAGTGCATCATAACCTTCATCAAGGTAATCTTGTGCGACCTTTGCAATCTTCTCGTCTTCATACTCGTAGACATAATCGTCTAGAATTTTGTAATACTCTTCTCTTGTCATATTTGCCTCCTATTTAAAATATGAGCAGTCGATAAAGACTTTTTGGTAGTTTTCATCATAACTTAGCTCCAAAAACTTTATCTTCTTGCTTAAACTTAAAAGATTTTCCCTCTTCTTCTTTGATAATACTACGCTGATCGCGCCATCAAGCGATGTATTTTTAAGATAAGAAATCTTTTCTTCCGCTATATTTGGTATAAAATACGTATCTACTAACATGTCCTTTGATAAGTGATAGCCGAATTGGCCCGCGATGTATAAGTCATCAACTTCCTCAGCCGTCATGCCAAGCTTGTTAAATAGTAAAACTATCCCTGACATAATCGCGCTCTTCGATAGCTGAATGTTTCTTATATCCTTTTTAGTTATATATACTTCGCCTAAATCGATAACGGTCTTGCCATCGATATCCTTTAAGAATGGCCTTCGCTTGTCATCTTCAGCAAGGTCCTTTAGCTTTACTAGTCTGCCTCTATAGTCGATGAGGCCTATCTTTAAGGCTTCACGAATGACAGCTAAAACGCCCGAACCGCAAATGGATTTTGCCTTTTCTTTACCAATTACGACGATGTTTTTCGTACCATTATCAAGGTCAAAGAAAACATTTTCAATCGCTCCAAGCTCAGCTCTTGAGCCAAACTCTATGTTCATGCCTTCAAGTGCTGGCCCAGCGGCGCAGCTACTAGCGTAGTACTTATCCTTATACTTAAGCACTAGCTCTGTGTTTGTGCCTATGTCTATAAACATGATGTTTTTATCAATGTTCTCTATATCGATATGATTAACGCCGCTAAGTATGTCAGCGCCAACATATGATGAAATTGATGGTATAGTAAAGGCTTTAGTATATTTACCAAGCTTCATACCTATCTCTTTTGCATCTATCTCAAAGTTAAAGTAGCTGACTATCTTGTATGGTGCTATGCCAAGGCTGGTCGGGTCGACGCCCATAAGTATATGCATCATAACTGAATTAGCTGAGAAGATGATTTCATATAAGCTGTCTATGTCAAGCTTGTACTTTTTAAATATTTTTAATATGTTTTCTTCTATGGCCTTTGTGATTTGCTCTTGCATCTTATAAAGGTTTTCCTTTAGGTCGATGGCGGCGCTCATCCTTGATAAAACGTCAAGTCCGAAGCTTATTTGCGGATTGACAAAGGATGCTCTTTCAATGACTTTGCCGTGAGTAATATCAAGAACTGATATAGCAACGCTTGTAGTGCCTATATCAACAGCTGCGGCATATATCTTGTCATCATCTTACTGAATCACTCGCATCAAAAGTATCTATATCTGATGTAAGAAGGTTTTCTGCCTTGCCCTCGTCGAAGAATTCAACGCTTATATCAGAAATAATCTTGTACTCACACGAAAGAACTGTCTCTTCACTTGCTCCGTCCATGATTTTGACTTTACACTTTTTACAAGTGCCCATGCCATTGCACGGCGCTTCAATAAAGTAGCCGTTCTCCCTTAATACATCTAAAAGGATTTTCCCCTCATTCGCTGTAATTATATTGTCATCACTTAATATGTGAATCTTAGGCATCTTCTACTCCCTTTAGTATTGCTTTTACATTGTCAAGTGGTGAGCCCATACCTAGCCCACAAGCTGGAGCTATGATGTCTACGCCGTCTTTGACTCTATTTTTAGCGACCTTTGAAATTTGTTCTGGTCTTTGATTTTCTATTAGATAAGTTGACACATTGCCCATGACAGGTTTGTGTATGTGTTTTTTAGCATTCTTTAAGTTAACTATCGCATCAAATGAATAAGCATCAGCATGAATTTTTTCAACTATGTCGATAACGCTCTTCATATCGCCACAGATATGAATAATTATTGGCACGTCCTTATGTGCTTTAATCTTGTCTATGATGTAGTTAACATAATGAATTAGGTACTCTTCAAAGTACTTTGGTCCAAGTATCTCAGCTGTACCGCTTGGGTCAGCGATCGCGATAAGGTCAGCGCCTGCGTCTACTTCTTTTATCGCAAGCTCGGCTATCAGATCAGAAATATAATCCATAAAAGCTTCAAAAGCTTCTTTGTTCTTTTTAAGACCAACGTATACTTCCTTTGCATCGACAACGCTTGTCGCAACTGAGAATGGTCCTGTGATATTGCCAATAACAGGTATTTCATCGTTCTTAAGTAATTTAATCGCGCCAAGTAAAGCTTCTTCTCTATCAAACTTAACTTTAACGTTCTTTAATTTATCTATATCGATCTTATCCATGGCGTACTCAACGATGTGTGCTTCCTCTTCATTAGTGCCGTAGACGCATTTAGCGCCAAGCATTTCTGATTCAACACTCATGCAGAATGGCACAGCATAGTTCTCAAAGAGATTCTCTTCAACAACAAGTTTTGATAGCTTTGCCATCTCTTCTGCTTCTGAATTTGCTTTTGCAAAATCAATTCCATGCTTCTCTATAAGTTCAGTAACACATGGATTCATCATACCTCCTGGGCAAATAACAGCTGGTCTGTCAGCCTTTTCGCCATTAAGTATCTTTAATAGTCTTTCTTTCTTATTCATAGTTCCCCCCTAATACTGTGATAAATTTCACATTGCCTTGAATCTTAAAACATCTATTCGTAAAGAGTCTGTAAGATGAATTTATCAGCGCTTCTTGATAGCTCATCTCTTCTGTCTCTACTTTGATTTCATTAAATAGTCCTAGGTCCGACAAGGCAAAGCCTAATTTCGGACATAAATGCACTTTAAAATTTGTAAACTGTAAAATATCATTGATAAGTGGGAAGTAAAAATCATTAACTACTTCCTTAACAAGCTTCGGTCCAACTGTCTCAACGCTTAAAATGGGATCGGCTAGACTAATGAGCTTGACCTTATCTTCATCAAGCTTTAGTAATAGATCTAAAACGTTTTTTCTGTAGTAAGCATATATCTCTTCTTTATTAAGCTTCTTTCTAAAGGCTAATAAAAACTTTGATATGTCAATAACTTGTGAAACAAATGACAAAAGACCGTTTAATTTAAAACAAATAGGAGCCTCCTCACCCGCCATAGCTTTCTCTAGGCAAATAAAATGCTCCAAATTAAAATCAAAATCCTTTAAATTGTATAGTTCATCGATGCTGTCTAGCTCGATGAATCTTCTAAGATTAGCGTTTTTGTCAAGCATCATGCCAGCTAATTCGCCTTCCATAGTGCCTACGATTGGATAAAAAATTGTATGAAAACCAAGGCTCATTCTTTGAGCCACTTCTCTATATAGATCAGCATCAGTAAATAAGTCTTCTTCATTAATATTCAAATTTAAATCTGTATACTCTTTTTCATTACTCGCAGTGCATGAGTATACTCTTAAGTCTCCTATCTTTTTCACGCTCTCACCATCATTCATTATATAATACTTCTGAGACTTAAGCAAACAGCCATGGCTATGGGGTATTCATAGAATTTATAAATAAAAAATGTGCATATAGCTTAGCTACACGCACATTAATTAAAAATTTTATTACTATTTCCGTAAGTCTATAAAAAAATATTATACTAATTGAACTTCGAAGTATCTATAGGCATCTTGCCGTAGTATCTGCCCCACTTCATGAATGAATCGATGTTTTCGATTGGGCTGTTCTTTGGAATTTGACAGCCAGTACATAGAATGAAGCCACTTGGTGAGTCCCACGCCTTAGCAACGCATTTCTTTACTTCTTCTTTAATTATATCGTCGTTGCCTAAGTAAATCGCATCTACCGGTGGCACGTTACCTGTGATAACTACCTTGTCGCCCATGATTTCTTTTGCTTCAGCAAGATCTTCGCAGTTATCTATAGAGAAGTTGCCTACACCTGCGCTAACAACATCTTCCCAGATGTCCTTGCTCTTACCGCATATGTGTATAGTTGGAGCGCCTCCGCAGTATTTCTTAACGTCTTCAACGTTTCTTTTGAAGTATGGTAGAGAAAATTCTCTGTATTGAGCAGGTCTAATCATGGATGTCGATGATACTGGGTCGCAGAAACCTGTTCCAAAACCAATCTTGCCAAGTGCTTTGATGTACTCAGTATTATTTCTTGTGATTATATCCATAAGTCTATGGAAAGCATCTTTCTTCTTAACTATCCATCTAAGCATGTTCTCAGTGCCTAGTACTGATGCAGCTACTGTAAATGGTGCAGTCATTGATGCACCTATGTCTGCTACATCGCCTAGTTCGTCTCTGATCTTTTCAAGCGCTTCAAGAAGTACGTGTAGATGACCATCCTTCCATGGATCAACAAGCTCAAGCTTATCGATATCTTCTTCTGTCTTAACAACCGGCTCTCTTAAGTTTGAGATATTGTCATCAGGGTAGTTCATTACTGAGCCCATGGCTTCAGCCATGCCTCTAAGTGTTGTTGACACACAGATATTGTCATGGTGAAAGCGATTGAATAGAGCTATTTCAGTCTCTGTAATTACATCAGATGATGTGTAATAATCGTTTGTCTTTTTACCTATGTACCATGCCATAGTTACCCCCATATCTGGCACTACAGGTAATCTGTCCATTGGCTCGCCCTTTGAAAAGGCAGTCATCCTTTCTTTTGGTGTCATTTCGTCTTCAAAATACATTTAACCATCTCCTATTTGTATATACTGTTAAAATCTTCTAAGCTTTGTAATAATTTATTTTTAATCTGATTGATTCTTTCAACTTTAACGCTTCCGTCAAGAGCTTCTCTAACAGGAATTACATTGTAGTGGTCTCTGCCACTAGTCCTGTATTTGTCAACCCAAAGCGGATGCGCTTCGAACTTATCTACAACTACGCCATTTGGCGTCTTTTGTAAAATGACCTCCATCATTAATTCATTCTCGCTATAGCGATTTGGCATAAACTCACGTCTTTGATTTGAGACAAAATTGCCCATAGAGTAGCAAACATAAGTCTTCTTACCACCCGACTCAATCACATCGCACTTTTGTATAACGTGTGGATGCGAGCCTAAGATTATGTCTACGCCTAGCTCATTAAGTTTCTTCGCAGTATTTTCTTGCGCCTTGTTTGGCTTTAGCTGGTACTCAACGCCCCAGTGCATGTAGACAAGCTTCACATCAACATCATTGGCATCCATATACTCGACATCTTTTTTAATCTTGTCCATATCGATGAAGTTTACCGCATAAGCTTTATCAGTACCCTTCACACGGCTATCAAAACCGTTGATGGAGTAAGTGTAGGCCGATATACCAAACTTAATACCATTTACTTCCTTAATAAGCGGCATGTTATTTGCGTCTTTATATGTGCCGACATTATCCATGCCATAGCTCTTGATTGTGTCTATCGTCTTATCTATACCCTTGAAGCCCTTATCAAAGGCGTGGTTATTCGCAGTCGCAATCACGTCGAAGCCGCTGTTCTTAATAGCTTCAACAGACGATTCGGGCGAAGAAAACGTTGGATAGCCAGTGTATTGACCGTTGCATGAAACAGTTGTTTCGTAATTAATCATAGCAAGATCTGCTTCTTTAAAAAACGGCAAATATTTAAAATATTCATCAAATTTGTATCCGTCGTTATACTTCGCTCCTTTTAATTGCGGTCCATGCGTCATAAAGTCGCCAGCAGCGAATATCCTTACTCTGCTTTTTCTAAGCTTTTCAAGCTCGGCTCTATACTTTTCGAGCGCATCCTCTCTTGCTTCTAGCTCTATTTTATAAGTGAAAGTATTGATACTTTCCTTTAATATATTATTTACATCTATGTCCTTTGTCGGTCCGAATAATAAATTTGCAATACAAAGAAGACCTAGTACTATATTTTTAAATATCATATCACGACCTCCTCTTCATTACGTCTTCCACAAGCATGAATAAACCAAGCGATAAAAGTATATCGCCTATGCTAATAACAGTTCTAAAACTAGTGAACTTACCCATAGGGATAGTGTCCGCCAGTACATTGAAAGTCTTCCCACTCACTAGAAGCGTATGTGTCATTGAAAGTGAGTTCTCTAAAACAGCCAGCTCATGAACTGAGCCGTTATATACAAGCGCTTCCTTAACAACCGGCATAAAGCCAGCGTAATTAATCATTGCCATAAGGTTTAAAGCTAGACCCAGGGCAATAACGTTAAAGGCGAAGTACTTATTATTTGCAATAGAAAAGAATATCATCACAAAAAATGTAAATAGATTGAGATATGGGTATAGCATCATCAGCTCACGTCTATGAGCAAGATTAAATCTTGTGATGTAGACAAGTACCGCTATATTTAATAGCGCTGTTATTACTAAGAACCATGTATATTTAAGGTTCATCTTAAATAAATTTTTTATGCGTCCGCCATTGATTAATGAGATGAGAATGGCAAATATAATTACAAATAAAGCCATACTAAACCTCAGCTTTCACTTAAAGCGAAGGCGAAAAATGTTTTTAATGTAACGCCAAATATCTTTTCGATGTCAAAGTACTTTAGGGACTTCGCACTTAAGAAGAATGTCACAAACGATATCGCCACAGGTAAAAGTATCCTCGATAGCGGCGCGACAAAGCTTCTAAAATCAACTGCTTTATACTTTGTCTCTAAGTAGACACTTATCTTAGCCGTACTTAGGTTTAACGACTTAAGCAAGTCGTCATCATATACGAAGACATCGTTCACTATCTCGTCAAGCGCCTCTTCTTTGACCTTGCCATATATCTTTTTCTTCAAAGAGCCATCGCTTTTCCAAAACAAAGTTCTTATCTCTTCTTCAAATTCTTTTTTATATTTTTCAATGCAATCTTTTGTCTGCATATTTATCTCCTCACAATATCATTAATATTATATCATATAATTGAGCCTTTACTATTAAAGATTAGTCTATACTAAGCCCCTTTACTATTGACATTATTTATATTATAGCATAAAAAAACTGAACTATCTACTAGCTCAGTCTTAATATGATATTTACTTATATAAATCTTCTCCACTTTTCACCAAGTATTTCGTTCGCGCTGCTTGTTACTACAAAGGCTGTTGGATCTACGTCGTTAACGAACTCCTTTAGTCTAATGTACTCACGAGTCGAAACTGCTGTTTGAATCAAAACGTTATCCTTCTTTGAGTAAGCACCCTTATACGGAATAAGGTTTGCGGATCTATCAAGGTCTTCTATGATAAACTTTGATACAAGGTCAACCTCTTTAGTATTAATGTAGCATAGCTTACTTGTGTTAAGACCGCTTATAGTGATGCTTACAACAGCTCCATTGATTATAACGCCCATGACTGAATACAAAAATATATTCATACCAAAAGCAGATCCAGCAAATATACTAACAACAAGGTCTGCAATAACGCAGCCTATACCTAGATCAAGGCCTAAGTACTTTTGCATAATCTTAGCGATGATATCTGTTCCGCCTGTCGATGTATATTGATTAAGCACCATACCCACGCCTATGCCTTGAATAATCATGCCTAGAGTGATTATTAAGAACAAGTCATCTGATAGCGGCTTTGGATTTGGAAATATTATTTCAAATAGCCATACTAAACCTGATAAAGCAAGTGTCACGACTATAGTCCTCGTACCAAAGTCCTTACCTATAAATATAAATCCCATAATAAATAGAATGATGTTTACTAAGATAAATAGTGGTCCAACGCCTAGTGGTATGTAGTGACTTAGGACGATGGCTATACCTGATGCGCCTCCTGATGTTAAATTGGATGGAACCAAGAAGAAATGTATAGCACTGGCAACAAGTGTTATGCCAATGATGATAAGCGCTATCTCCTTCCAATTGTATTTGTGTTTTATCTTATCCTTATTTAAATTTTGTACTTCATTAGTTATGTTCATAGTTTACCCCTTTTCTATAAATATTTTCTATAATAAATTTATCAAATATGAAACTAATTATACCACAAGGCCCGCTTTAGTTCAAGCATTTTTACGTCTATTTACTATAATATTTATATGTATTCACCCATAAGCTTTTCTTTACAAAAAAATATATTTGATATATAATATATTTACATAAAGTTCTTAAATTAATTATATTGAAAGGAGAGGTATTATGAAATTAAAAGGAACAAAGACATGTGAAAATCTTATGAAGTCATTCGTTAATGAATCGCAAGCTTCAGTAAGATACGGTTATTACGCATCTCAAGCAAAGAAGGATGGTTATGTACAAATACAAAACATCTTCTTAGAAACTTCTCAAAACGAAGAGCAACACGCAAAGAGATTCTACAAGTTCTTAAAGGACGAGTTAGATGGCGAAACAATCGAAGCATGTGGTACTTATCCAGTAGCACTACAAGATACACTTGCTAACTTGAAGGCAGCTGCTGAAGGCGAAAATGAAGAGTGGACTGAAAAAGCTTATCGAAAATATCGAAGCAGGCAAAGTATTTAAAAGAGGCGACGTTTATATTTGGAAGTGCCTAAACTGCGGCTTCCTATATGAAGGAAAAAAAGCGCCTAAGAAGTGTCCAGCATGTGATCATCCACAAGCACACTTCGAAATATTCGTAGAAAACTATTAAAATTTACTTAAAGAAAAAATATGATGTAGATCAGTTGGTCTACATCATATTTTTTATGCGTTAAGTATTTATTTGCATTTATTTTTTTGCTTGCTCTAATTTTTTAATCTTGCTAATATTTTTGCTTTAATCCGATTTTCTATTTGCAATTTTATTCTATTCTAGATTTTCTTTTCAACCCATTTGCCTTGCTTAAATCTTATACTCATAAAGATTAATCTTGAGAATTGGTCTGAGAAAACGCCCAGCCATATACCCACAAGGCCAAGGTGAAATACATTAACTAAGACATAAGTAACTAATGTACGTATGATACTAACACTTACTATGGATGCGATAAGTGTGTACTTCACATCGCCCGCCGCTCTTAAGCAGCCGCCATAAATGATTTGCGAGATTTGGCAAATGACTATGACTGTTATGAAGCGACCAATCATTACGCCGTAATTAATAACTGCTTCATCTTGGAAGAAGGCACCGAAAATGTATTTACCGAAGAATAATAATATCGCGGATAAAACTAGTGATATAACAAAGCCCACCTTTTGACAAGTCTTGCCGTAAGTCACTGCGTCGTCATACTTCTTCGCGCCAAGTGCCTCGCCTGATAATGCAACGGCTGCGACCTGCATACCATCAGCAAAGGCAAAGCCTATGCTTAGTACATTCATACCGACATTATGTGCTGCGAACTGATCAGTTCCTAATGACGCCGCCATAAGCGCTGTAGTTAAGAATCCGATTCTCATTGCAAGGTTCTCAACAAACATATTAAGTCCAAGCTTCATTATGCTTACAAAGGCATCTAAGCTTGGTTTGATTTTATATTTTATTATATATGGCAGTCTTACATATGAACCTGCCTTGAATAAAGACCTAATACTCATAACGCTCGCAACAAAGGTACCAAGCACGGTCGCTATCGCCGCTCCTCTTACGCCCATAGCTGGAAAACCTAGTTTACCGTTGATAAGTATGTAGTTAAAGCAAATATTTACTATACTTGATACTAAATTTGTTGTGAAAGCAATCTTGGTATTACCACTGCCTCTTTGTGCAGAGTTTATAACTATGCTTATAATATTAAAAATACTAAAGCCCATGATTATGTTGAAGTACTGAATAGCATAATCATGTGTATCTGACTTACTTCCGGCTAGCTTAAGTATTTGCTCTGAAAAAGTCACCATAACTGTCGATATAATTATACATAGAATAATGGCGACGACAAATGCAGTCACTAAGACTTCGTTCGCTGAACGCCTGTCCTCCTCTCCTTTTCTCCTCGCGACAAGGGCTGAGACAGCTATACTTATCGAGAAGAATATAGCGAGACCTATAAACTTAGGCTGCGTCGTTAAGCCAACAGCCGAGATCGCATAAGTACCTAGGTTTGATACCATGTAAGTGTCGATGATGCCCGCTAAGGCTATGAATACACTCTCAAGTACCGAAGGCCACGCGACTTTAAAAACTCTTTTCAAAAATTCATTATCTAACAATTAATCACTTCCATATCTCTTTCATATATATCTCTTTGTAAAAAACATTTTAAACTATTATAACACATTTTTTACACTCATTCAAGACAATAGTTGTATTTATTTAGATAAGCGAAAGATTGTTCTCGTGCTACTTGCTTAAAGAGATACATGACTCGTCACATGTCTTTTGCTTTTACTTTGTCTATCACTTTCATCTCAAATAAAAAGCAAGCCCAAGCGAATGGACTTGCCTTATATAATTTTCTTATACTATATATTGATTTTATATATCGATAATCTTAATGCCTGTTTCGTCATCGACTTTTCTTTGATAAGCGTTTTCACACTCATCAATGCGTAGCTCGCATGTGCCGCTTATGATGCACTTATTTAGATGACCACCGACAGTTATGCCAGCGCCTTGTGCTAGACCATCTGAAATCATTATGTGTAGGTGTATATACGCATCGCCCGCGTCTTGAGTGATATTACCAATTAAAGAAAGAATTTCAAATTCGCCTTCGTATTTATTTTTGATATACTCTCTCTTTTTTACGCTATAAACACCTAGCTCTACTGCCGTCTTTGATGTATTTCATATTTTGCTCCTTTTTATTAATATAAACTTCCTACCTTATTTGTAAATAATTCTTTCTTAAAGAATGGCTCTATCTTGTCTTTTTCGCCTTCCATGTCATAAATTGGAATCATTTCCTTAAACTCGTTGTTATCAAGTCTATTTTCAGAATAAAATTCATAATAGTTCATTACGGAGCCGCTGCCTAGATAATACTTGCCATTAAGTCTATAAACTACATATATAGTCGAGAATCTTCCTGAACCTACTTCTAAGAAGGATCCTTCTGGCTTATCAACCACGTTTGAGCCAATTCTTTGAATGTCAGCAACATTGGCTGTATCTCTATCAACTGGAGGAATTTCAAATTCTTCTCCGCTGTCATCTTTGTTAAATGCTATGAAGATGTTTTCCATCTCTCCGCCAATTACTTTAAGTCTTTCATTATCTTCATCGCTAGTAGTTTCGTCCTTTAACTCTTCTATGCTAACCTTGATTAAAAATTCAAGCATATCATCAAAATCTTTTAATCTTGCTTTTTGCTCGTCATTTAATAAAGAATATTTTTCATCTGCATCCATAGTTAAGCCTACTAAATACTTAACTCTTCTATATAGATTTACATTTGGTTCAACATAGTGTCTTAAATCTGTCGGTTCGTCGCCGCCACACTCAGCACCAAATTGTTTTGCGTATAAAATTGTATCATGCTTTAATTGAGCCCAAGATGCAAGCGCTGTGTTTAAATCCTTGTATTGCCATTTTTCACTTCTCATAAAATCTGGATAGCCTTCGCCGTACTCGTTATTAAAAGCTTTTAAAACCCATAGCCATGTTCTATAAATATTTGCTTTTTCTTCTTTATCTGTTCTTGCATCAACCATAGCCTTTGTTTCTTCGTATTTTTCTTTAAACTTATCCCACTTCAAATTGTCTTCGTTTGTAAGAGTAAGTCTCTCTGCAAGGCTATTGCCAAGAAGTGCCATAAGGTCAACGCCTGAAACAACTGGTCTCTTGCTTTTTGGATCAGTATCGACTAAGTTTTGTAGCCAAGTGTTGTCAACAACTGCTCTTTGTGGTAAGAAGGCAAAAACTTTTCCTGAATCAGGTTTTATCTTTGGATCTTCTTTATTTGCAATATCATCAGCAACAGCATTTACAACATTTTTCTCAAGTATTGCTTCGACTGAATTATCTTTAGTAACTTTACTTATGCTCTTGTATATGTCTATAGGAGTAGTGTCTTCAGTATTTTCAACTAAGAAACTAATTGGTTTATATATGTCTTGCCATAATTTAAAACTTGTCTCATCCTTCATATTTACTCTAAAGTATTTCTTTAGATTTTCGTTCTTAGTGTAGTTGCCACGAACCTTAAATTGTGAGTAATCAATTTCATTGCCTGTGATGTTTGAAACAGCATTGCCTTCTGCTTTGATATTGTCAAGCTCATCATCAGCTAAGTCCCTTACTTCACTAGGCACTTCGCCATCATAGTCAGCTTCAAGTAAATCAACCGCGCATAAGAATAATGCTGCGTTTCTCATAAGCACATCTTTTTCTTCGCCCTTTGCTTCTTTGTAATCACTTAAAGCATTGTCCAAGCAATTCTTAGATAGAGCCATAAGTTTTTGCTTTAATGCATTTTGCTCCATATCCTCCATCATACCAAGGTAAATAATGTGGTACAAGTGAACGATGGAGTCTGTAGTTACAAAATTGTTACTACCCATATATTGATTAGTTTCATAAATGCTAAATGGCTGTTGATACTTTTCGTAATCAATAAAAAATCCGTTATCTTTAAGATTTTTCATCATTTTAGCATTATATTCTTGAGTGTACTCATCTTGAACGAAGCCATTAATCATCTTAGACTCTTTTGGAACATCATATGGCTTAACATTTGCTTCGATATCAATGTCTTCAAAGTCCTTTACTTCTTCAACGTCCAATAGTTTTTCTGCATCATAGCCAAGCAAAGCATTTAAGTCCGCTTCACCCACTTCATTTTTTTCTTCTTTACTAGTCTCTTTACTTTCTTATATTTATACCCTCTATATATAGTTTTTTGTCCTTCGATAATTTTGTCGGACGAAAATCTATCTTCCTAGTCGCGATACGCTCGATAAGCATATCATACTGCTTATAGACACCGATTGAGTAGACTCCTTTGTATTTCTCAATCGAAACGACCTCGTCAAAGCCATCGCCATCAATATCATACAAAATAAAATCATACATGGGATTAATGAGCCTCGAGCAGCGAAACTTTGGCTTCAAGTCTAAGTCAACTACTTTGTATAAAAACACGCGCTTCGACGGCGTCCTGTGCCACGGGGCTATCGAGTAAACGCCAAAAGCGATGTCAAATTTGTTCTCGTCGTTGACTCTGCCTAGGTCCACCTTATAGATGTTTAGCTTGTACTTGCCCTCAAAAGTCTTCGTCTTAGATCTGCCATCCTTAGTAAAAGTGACTTTGTTATAAAATCTAGAAAATATTGGCTTAGATAAAGTCATCTCTACTTCGCCAAGCTCCTCATCTAAAACAGTGTAGCTATGAGTTGTCTCTATGCGTGATATGGCTATAAGCACTAGCAATAGTAAAATCGCTAGCGCAAGTGATTTCTTCTTCATTATTTATTTAGGTCAACAAAATGAACTTCATAGCCCATATTTTTTAAGATCTTAAATAAATCTTCCGTCTTAAAGAAAAGCGTTTGTGTATTAATGTTTGGATGAAAAGTCATTATCTCTTCTTTTAATATAGCATTATCAAAGTAGAATTGAACTTCTTTTTCCGTGTCATTAAGTAGGCCAAATGGCGAAACACATCCCGCTTCATTGCCAAGCTTATTAAATAAAGTCTCTTCCGACGCCATCTTCACTCTCTTTTCGTGGGCAATCTCAGCAAATTCCTTCATATATTGCGTCTTCGTATTTGTTCTTCATATCATCCCCTCCATTATACTTACATTTTACCACAATCAAGTGCAAAAATCAATTAGCAAAGAAACATTATGTACAAAAAAGGACTTAATGCAATTGCCTCAAGTCCTTTAATCAAAATATTTTTTATTTATTATCTTTAAAATGTTCTTTAGCAAAGTCCATCTCTTGAACTAATTCCATAGTGCCAAGATACTTGCCTGCCTCATCTCTTACTGCCATATATAAAACGTAACAGTCATGTCCTTCCTTGTTCATCCATATACCAAGCTGATCCTTTGCCCCGCTCTTAAACATAGCTATTATTTCTCTAACCATGGCTTCAATCTTTGGTGGATGACAGCTGTATACATCACGACCAATGGCTGTCATAGGTCTTTTGAATAATTTTTCCCTACCATTGTCATTAAAGAAAGCGTTTATATCGTTCGCATCAACAAAGGTAATCTCATAAGGCATTGTATTTAAGAGCGCTTCTAGCTCATCAAGCCTAAAGTGACCGCCCTTTAGTTCTATCATTGCATTTTGATAAGATGACTTTGTTTCGCTTGTATCAAAAGTCTCTCTCTTCCACTCATTATCAGCTCTAAGGCCTCCGCTATATGCTTTGAAATCTTCATATATATTGTGCCACTCTTCATCAGTAAATTTATCTTCAATAGTCGGGAACAATATATTTTCTTCCTTATATATCATTTCTTTTGCTCTTTGAAGATTTTTCTTAAGAGCCTCAGCCCAAGCCTCATCCCTATTATTTGTATCAAGTTTTTTAAATGTATCTCTAATCTCGTCATCAACAGACCACATAACATCAGATGGCCCAGGAATATTATATTTAACCTTTAATAATGGATAAATTAAATCGCCCTTCTTTGTGTAATGCACACGAATTTTTCTAAGATTTTCAATATCAACACTTTTATAATCATTTTTATCTAATAGTGAAAGCGTTTTATCAATTAAATCCGCGATTACATTATTCTCCTTATGCAAATTATATATAGGATGTCCCACTTCGTCAATAGCTTTAAGTCTTTTTCCTTGCTCTGTCTCAGTCGCTCCATGAAATAATGCGCTGTGCACGTCGCAAAGTTTTTGCACTTCCTTTATAGGTACACCAGAGGCGATAATCTCTTCTTCTGCCTTCATTATCTCTTTACTGTCAACGTCAGAAAATTCTTTAGCAAAATCTGCCCTAACACTGTCAATATCTTCTCCTTGACTAAGTCTTTCGATAAACGTTTTAAGCTTATCAAGTCTAGCCTTGTCATCATTACTTATTTCGCTCTCTTTAATAGTATATCCATGTTCAATAAGTTTTTCTTTTATAAAATCTATGCTAATGTTTTTAACAACAGAACCTCTCTTTAAAGTCATAAACTTACCTACGCTGTTAAACATAAGTTTATTTTGTAATTCTTTGAAGCCAATTTCAATTAGTACATCTTTAATATCTGGATACTTACTTACTAAATCAGCAACAGTCATATCCAAATCAATTATTTTTTCCATAATACACCTCTTTTTCTAACAGTATTTTTATTAGTTGATGCTAACTATATATACCCTAAAATATATTTTTTTAACAAAATATGTGCTATAATATATGAAAGGATGGTGACAAGATGAAAAACAAAATTAAATTATTTTTCTATAACAATAGACGGTGGATATACTGTCTTGAATACATTTTCTACTCAGTGATACTGCTTGCGATAGTAACTTACATAGACAGCAGCTACTCAGGCCTTACGCAGCACATACCACGCGTGATGCTATCGAGCGTCGAGCTTGCTAAGACAGTGCTTTCATCACTTGTTTCTGCTCTACTAACAATAACTACTTTTACATTCTCGACCATACTAGCAGTTTTCACTCTATATCATAACTCCTTCACACCGAGGAGTGTTGAAAACTTTTTAGATAAGAAAATCACAATGAAAGTCTTAGGCATATTCATAGGTGGCTTCGTCTACTGCCTTGTTAGCCTTAACTTTATGAAGGCCGGTCAAGATCAAAGACTTGTTATCGCCGGTACCATAGGCGTCATCTACGCTATATGGGGTGCGATCTACTTCGTTATCTTCGTGCAAAACGTTTTATCAGGCGTTAACTATGCCAATCTACTTGAAGATATTGCAGATAAAACTGATGAACTTATTGAGAAAGAGCTTGAAGATCGTGACTTTGAGCTGCTTGATAAAGAAGAGTGGACTATGAAGGATAAAAGGCTTGCTGCTCACAAATCAGGCTACCTAGAAATTATTGACATAGATAAGATTAAAAAGCTAATTGAAGACGAGGACATAGTCTTCACCATAGAAGTATCAAAAGGCGACTTTGTTGCTCAAAACGAAACGCTTGGCTACTTTAGTCATGATAGCTTGGATGATAAAACTCTAGAAAAAATTCAAAAGCAATTTATTTTTAGTGAAAGAAGAATCGCTGAAGAAGATTATAAGGAAGGCATTAGAAAGATAGTAGAGATAGCAACGCGCGCTCTATCGCCTGGTACAAACGACCCAAACACAGCTATACACTGCATAAGAAAGCTATCGATACTTTTATCTCATCTTGCTAAAGTCGACTCGAACCACCACTACATCAAAACCGATGGCAAGGCAAGGATATACTACACAAGTAAGTCCTTCAAAGAGCTGCTTATCGAGCATACTCATCCCTTGTTCACTTATGGCGATAGTGATGCGAGCGTCCTAAGAGCCATATTCAAAGGCTTACTTGTCATCAAAGTATCTGCTAGCGACAAGAATAAAAAGGTCGTTATGGATTTAGCCGAAGACCTATATCAATCAGCAGTCGATAACTTCAAGAGAGAAAGTGATTTAAGTCTCTTCATGGAAATATATCAAGAGATAATGACTGGATCAAAAGAAGAAAAAGAGATAGAGAAAGAAGAAAAAGAAAAAGAGCTAGAAGAGCTTTTAGAAGAAAAATAATGAATATAATCAATATCTGAGGCTAGTCAAAATTATGACTAGCCTCTCTTTAATTACTTCGTATTAAAATTTCTAATTAAAGTCACTTGCCTATTGACCTCGTCCCAAAGAATGTCCTTGTCGTCCTTAAGACCAAGTGCCCTTGCGATGTTCGCTATAGGAAGCATGATTCTGTTATTACGCATATCAGGCTTAACATCACTTGTGTATTTAACGCCATTGACAATGATGAAGCTGCTATCGACAGGTATTTCTACTCGTAGACCTAAATCCATGATGACGGCAGTTCTTGTCTCGCTTAGCCAAGCAGAGTGCGAACACCATTATCCACTTTGTCAAGAATTTCTGAGCCTATAGTGATTAAAACTTTTGACTCTTTTTGCTTTTCTTCATTAGCCTTGTCAATAGTTTTGACCTCATCTTCATTATTTTCTTCTTCATGATAATAGTCTCTTCTATGTCTCCTCTTTTGCTCTTCTCTTTCATCTTTATCATCTATTTCAGGATCAATATATGGAGCAATTTCTCTAAATATAGGGTAAATGCTTACCTCGCCATCCGGCATAATGAATTCGCCGTTAATAATAGGAAGTAATTTGCCACTTGCATCGCGAACATTAAGGCTCACAAGTTCATACCCGTATTTTGCTATGGCACGAACAGTAACTTTGTCGCCCGCTTTTGCTTCACTTGGATCAATAATCACCTCTCCATATGGTGATGGAGTGATGTTTATAGTGTGTTTTTGATTTGGTTTATCTGGATTTGGTTTGTCTTGCCAAATGGCTTTTATAATAGTTGCTTCATCTATTTTAATTGATTCTTGTGGCTTATATTCTTTGTTATCTATTTGCCATGCCTTAAACACTTGTTCATCAGGTGCTGTGAATGGACAATCAGGAAGAGTATATTCTTTTCCTTTTTCTACACTTTCTTCTTTAGTCTCATTTGTACCATTGTTTGCTACTAAAGTCACTTTGATAGTTTCAATAGGCTTTTCTCGCCAAGTTGCTGTTATTTCTGTATCTTCATTAATTGTTATTACATCACCAACAGCTTTTTCTTCTCCATTAACGCTCCAAGCTTTAAACTCTTTATTTTCTGGTGCTTCAAATATACATTCAGGTAGTTTGTATGTCGAGCCTTTAACAAAATCTATTTGATTCATCGAGCCTTTACCTTCACCTGGATCAAAGCTTACACTTACCATAATATCTTTCCATAGAGCTGTTATTTCTGTGTCAGCGTCAATAGTAATTTCTTCACCGACAGCTTTTTCTTTACCATTAACGCTCCAAGCTTTAAATTCTTTATTAGCTGGCGCCTCAAATGTACATTTAGGTAAATTATATGTCGAGCCTTTAACAAACTCTTCTGCTTCCATTGAGCCATTGCCTTCACCTGCATCAAAGCTTACTTCGTACTTTACTTTTTCTCTATTGACTATTAAAGTATATTCACTTGTATTCTTTTCATCTTCTGACTTTACTATAATTTTAAAAATATTTTTCCCATCATTTAATTCAAGTTTTTCTGTTTTATCTCCATTTTTAAATATATTACTTTCTTCAACTAAAACAATAGCCTTATCATTTAATGTAGCAGATATAGTTTGCTTGCTTTCACCAAATTGTAAGTATACATATGCCTCACTATAATCATTACTTAAATCTACCGAATAAGTTTTTTGCTCCTTATTAAATACTAGTTTTGATTTTTGATTTTTCCAAACCTCATCTTCTAAACCATATAGTATTATATTTCTAAGATTGCTATCACTAACTACGCTTTCTTTAAAAATAGGCTTAACTGTGAGCTTATGATTTGGCATCCTTAATTCAGTAGGATTTTTATCTGGTTCTTTTATAATATCATTACCTTGTTCTAATTCTATAATATTGTCGTCTTCTTCTATGACCCATCTATCAAATACTTTTTTATAGCTTCCATCTGCAGAAATAGTTACTATGTCGCCTTCATACGCTTCATAAAACTCAGCTGAACCACTAGTTACACTTAACTTATGAATATTTCCAACACCAGGTTTATTTATGCTGACCATATATTGCGAGTAAACATCTTTGTTAACCATAACAGATAGTACTGATGTTCCTGGTCGGATTGTTACAATATCTCCGTTATCATTAGCATCAATCTTGTATATATCTCCATTGCATATTGCTTTTAATTCTTGTTCATCTGAATTCTTTTTTATAATGAATTGAATCTTTTCATATTTAGGATCCAAATATAATTTATAATTTTTTATGTCAGAATTAAATTCAGTGATAAATTCCTTTTGCCCTTCTCCTTCGATATATACAACTGCAGTAAGTCTAACCTCTTCCCATTTATTACCGTCATACACCCTAGCACGTATATCTTTTATTTTATTTGTTTCATCACGCTCTGCTTCCGCTTTAACTACTCCCAAATTCATAGGCAAAATACCTATAAATAAAACTAAGACCATTGCCATTGAAATAATTCTTCTAAGCTCCCTCATTATATCCCCTCCATAAAATCACTATGCCTTTGGCAATCAAAACCATAAGCATTAAAAAAAGTGCTACTTGCAAGCTTCGCAATAGCACTAAAATAAATCCACATTTGAGTGGATTAATTTATTATTGAATTGAGTTCTGTCAAATAACATCTTAAAGCCTCTCATCAACTATATTCTATACTTTAATATTATAACATATAGCTCTTTATGTCAATATCTTTTGGCTAATTTGTGCATATTTTTCATAAAATATTTATAATTGCATTTATAAATACATTATTGAAGTATAAGTGCTTTAAATATTAGAAACTTTTATTTAGATTAGCGTTATTCTCTAACGAAAAAATAATTATTTTCTTATATCTACTATCTAACATCTTATATATAAACTCTTTATGAATATCTGTTATTTGAGGCGTATGGTTGATTACTTTTAATATTTTATCTTTGTCATATCTTTCTACAAACTTTTTTAAAGCATTATGACAATCTACATTGTCTGTATTTTTTAAGTAATTGTAATAATTTAATTTAGCTCCAACTATTTTTAATGCAGAATTAGGAAAAACATATATTCTTTCATTTATCTGATTTTCATCATTTAATACAGTCTTTATTTGATTTTCTGCTAATTGTGGATATAAACAAGAACCACAATCAAATATAGGTGCTGGTTTGCACAGTCCTGTTTCATTATTATAAAGATAACCCCAGTTACCGTTATGCCTATCAAAGTTGCCTAAAAATGTATCTATGATAAACTGATCCCAGAAAAATGTTTTAAGTTTTTCTACTTGTATTAAGTTTTGTTCTTCAATTGTTGTTAAAACTTCTGATAACTCTGCATCTGTACCATTCGTTGAACTAAAAATAATATTATTTTTTAATGAAGCAAAATCATAAAATGTGTATTTACCGTTTTCTCTAAAGTCTTTACAAGCTACCACCATTTTGCCATTAAATTCACCTAAGATAGTTTTTTGAACTTCATATCCAAACTCATCAATTATATTGCAGCTAACGTATTCACTTATACAACTGTTTGAATATTTTATATTAGGATTATCTTTTGCTAAGCCTGCTGTCTTTATCATATATCTTTCATTATTATATATTATACAAGCTTTCTTACCATTGGCTCCATTATAGTTAACCGATAAATCTATATCGCAATTACTAAAGTCAATCATTGTTCTTTCACCATTCCTAAATATTCTTTTCTCAAGATCCAAGCAAGCTCGCTGGATATTTCTCTATCAACTTCCGCAGAATTTATTGATCCATATATTTCTCCCCAATACATTGCTTCTAGTATATCATCTTTATTTTCTTTAGCTTTTAAAAAACCATTAATCGATACTTGCAAATGCATAGGTAATGTTTTTATTTCTATATCCATACGTACCACCTCTTTTTTATATTATATCATATATTAAATTTTTATTCATAAAAAATACATAATTGCTCATGTACTTTATTAATTAATTCTTACGCTAAATATTATTTTCTAAAATAACTTGCTTAAATTTATTTTATCCATATAAATATCACTCATAATATATTCTCATAAAAACATAATCATCTTCAACAGTATCCGACATTTTAAAGCCAAGTTTAATCCAAAATTTTTGTGCTCGTTTATTATTTACGTGCACAGGTAGCGACACCCTCTTTGCATTAAACTCGCGCTTAAAATAATCAATACATAACCTTGCCGCCTCGCTCCCATAGCCCCTGCCTCTGTGAACCTCATCAATTACAAAATTTATTATTTGATAATTGTCTTCGCCGTAATAAATCGAAATAAAGCCAATCACTTCTCCATCCCTATTTATGGCAAAGCATTCGCTCTCATCTTTATATAAATAGGCTTCTGCGATTGAGTAGACAACATCATCAACATAATCATTATTTTCTACAGAAGATTTTATATTTATGCAAGAAGAAAAATTGTCTTCGTTGATTAATTCAAGTTTTAACATACTTCCCTCCTTTAAATATATTAATAGCCCACAAACAATTAAACTAAGAAGTATAGCCTGTGAGCCTAAAATAGTATTTTTTAAAATTTGTAAAAAATATTTTATTTTGAATAATGAGTAAAAATTAAAGCTGTTACTATAGTACCTAAGATAATACTTATCACTACAAGCAATATAGCTGCATCTTGTTTAATTATGCCTTTAAATATAAAAATCGATTCAGCTAAGAGCAAAATACATAGTAATAGTAATGACAGTCCAGTTACTTTAGCTAAAAGATCTTTATCCACATTTGAATTTTCTTTGTACCCTGCTAATAGCCCTACCAATTTAAACTTCCATAGCATTGCGCCAATAATTAAAAGTGTAAGACCTGCTAATAACGACGCATAAGCCATAATAAAACTCCAAATCTATTGTAAAAACTATTTAAGATTTTTCTTGTTAATAATTTATAAATTTGCAATCTTCTAATATTTATGAGTATTTTCTAAAGTTCTTTTATTTACTATTACTTGCCTAACTATTTGCAGTTTTACTATATGTGAATCTTTATATTCATTACTATTTATAATCCAATCATAAATAGGGAATAAATAGAAAGGCTCACAATCAATGTTAAAATTTGTTCTATATCTTTTGTCCCCAATTATAAATTCAGACTCTTATAAATCAATATCTGGAACAATTTGAATTTTGTAATCAGGATAAAGTTTAGAAATTTCTTCTTCAATAACTTTTAATGCTTCATCTCTCTCCACATCAAAACTCAAGATAACATCAAATCTAATGCTTTTATCAATTTTGCCAACATAAAATCCATGAATTTGGAGGGCCCAATCGTGATTCATAATCTTTCTCTCAATTGTCCTTCTAATTTCTCCAGCTTCCTTGTCCCTTGTGTTGTAGGAATAAACACCTAGAGCGATCACGATAATACCAGTTTTTTTATAGATTTTGTATTGTATTTTTCTGGTAAGTTTATCTACTTCATCAACATCCATATAGTCTGGAAGCTCAACATGAAGAGAGCAGTAATATTTATTAGGACCATAATTAAAAAGTGCAATGTCATATACTCCAATTACAGGGTCTTCTTCTTTTACTAAGTCTTTAATCTTTTTCACCATTTCTGGATTGGATCTATGACCAATTAAATCATCAATAGTAGAAAGAATCATTTCTATTCCAGCTTTAATCTCAGTAACCTCTCTTGGTATTCAATATTTATAATACGGCTATCATGTAAACTTAGAGGAATATTGCTTTCTCTATTTCTTATTAATTCC
>QWCE01002239.1_pt1 | contig 24978 bp, 26 predicted proteins | sample 1972531 | NCBI WGS metagenome assembly QWCE01 (sample SAMN09866716, study PRJNA288562) | Human gut metagenome isolate term4_stool, whole genome shotgun sequencing... | reverse complement strand
ACACACCTGTAACCATACCGAACACAGAAGTTAAGCATCAATCCGCTGATGGTACTTGGTTGGCAACGACCTGGGAGAGTAAGTTATTGCCGGTTTAAAGGTCTATAGACGCAAAGTGCATTTCGTTTATAGGCTTTTGTTATTTTTATTATTTTTTATTTGGAAGCTGTTTAGAATTTATTCTAAGCAGTTTTTCTTTTACTTTTAATTATATTAAATCACATTGGTTGTTTGAATTTTCTTGATTCCCTTTAATTATATTAAATCATGATAGTGTATTTAATTTCTTATTTCATTTTAATTAAAACTAATTTATTTTAAAAAAATTATACCGCTTATTCATTTTTATCAACCTTTTATACATAATTTATAGATTTAATTCCATATTTATTTATAATGTAATTAAAGTTTATGTTTTACTATGTTTTTAAGTTGAGGTGGCTAGGAAAGTCGAGATTGTTCTTGATGAAAAATATCAAGAAACTTATGTAAAGATATTTACTGATAAGTATAATAAAGAAATTGAAAATTTGGAAAAATCTCTTGTTAATATTAACAATAATGTTATTTTAGGTTTTAAAGATGATGATGCCTTTGTGCTTGATTTAAAAAATATTTATAGATTTTTTACAGAGGATAAGGATGTTTTTATTGAATGTAGAGATAACACCTATAAATCAAGGCTAAGAATGTATGAGATTGAACATAGATTAAATAATTCTTTTGTACGAATTTCGAGGTCTGAGATTATTAATATTTCTTATATTAAAAAGTTAGATTTATCTTTTAAGGGAACCATTGCTGTTGAGTTAAAAAATGGAACAGTATCATACGTTTCAAGGAGAAATTTGAAAAATTTTAAGAAAGTTTTAGGTTTTTAGGAGGTTAATATGAAAAATTTAGGAAAATTTATCAACTTATTTCTAGTTGGTGTTGGTATAGGAACACTAGTTGAGGTTTTTATTTCTATTTTTATAGGGCAAATTACTGTTGGAGTTCCTTTTTATATATTTTTCTTTTACTGGCTATTTCCTATGTTGGTTTAGAAGTTTATATGTATTCTTAGGAGCTTTTGCAATATTTCTTTTTATTTTTTTTAGTATATGGACTTTAATTTTTTTAATTGAAAAGAAGAAAATTGAAAAAATTAATAAAAAATTTTCAAACTAAAAAACCAAGGAGTTTTAAACTTCTTGGTTTTTTTATATTGTACTTAGTTTTTATATTATACTTAGTCTAATTCGTTAATTACTTTTACTAAGTGGTTATAAACTCTTTGTATTGAACCTAAATATGTTGTTTCTTTAGGGGTGTGAGCTCCTCTTACATCGGGTCCTAATGAAACTATATCTAGATTTGGATTTTTCTTATAAAATACTCCACATTCAAGTCCGCCATGAATTATTGCTAATTCCATATCTTTGCCGTAACTTTCTTTGTAGGTTTTTTTAACTATTTCTCTTAAAGGAGAGTGTTCTTTATATTCCCATTCAGGATAATAGTTTATAAATTCATAATCTACATTGAAACCTTTAGATGCGTCCTTAAATATTTGTTCAAATTCTTCTATTAAAGATGATTTTATGAATCTCATAGAGTCTTTTACTAGATATCTACTTGTATCTTTTTCATATCTTCTGACTATAGCAAGGTTGGATGAAGATTCTAAGAATTTTTTTGTATCATCTGTATATGATCTAAGTCCTGTCGGAAGGCCTAATAGAAACTTTGCAAATTCTTTGGATGATTTTTCTGTTTGAATTTTTCCTTTGTATTTTTCAGTAGAAACTGTAATAGAAAAATCTCCGTCTAAGTCTTGGTATTTGTCGACGAGTTCATTTATTACTTTTTTTGCAATATCAGTATCGCAAGAAATTAATAGCTTTCCTTGTCTGGGAATTGCATTATCTTTTGTACCACAATCAATTTCTGCAATTTTCCCATTTACTTTATCTATAAATTCAGCAATAATTTTAATCATATTGCCCCTATTTTTATCTATTTCTACCCCTGAATGACCGCCTTCAAGACCAGCAAATTCAAGTGATAAAACATCTTTGTCATAATCTTCATAGCTAGGGGTAAAGATTGCTTTATATTGTTCACCACCAGCTGCAGCCATTGTTAAAATTCCTTCATCTTCTGAATCTATATTTATGAGATAAGAGCCTTGTAAAAATTCTGCAGATACATTTTTTGCTCCGTGCATATCTGTTTCTTCTGAAACTGTTACTAAAATTGTCATTGGTCCGTGTTCTGTAGTTTCAGCTAGGGCAAAGGCAGTTGCAAGTCCTATACCGTCATCAGCGCCTAGTGTTGTGCCATCAGCTCTTAAAATATCACCATCATAAATAAGTTTTATTGGGTCTTTTAGAAAATCATGGTTGGAATCACTACTTTTTTCACAAACCATATCCATATGGGCTTGCAAGATTACTCTTTTTTTATTTAGACAATTTTCTTTTGCAGGAACATCAATTTTAACGTTTAAAACTTTATCTTGCTCTGCCTTATATCCTTTTTCTTGGGCAAGTTTTACTAAATAGTCAGAGATTTCCTTTTCATTTCCTGAACCTCTTGGAATTTTTGCGAATTTTTCAAAATATTCAAGTACTAAATGTTTATCCATATAATCACCTCATTTTAAATTTATTTTATGGTATAATTTTTTACCTTTTCTCAAGATAATTTCATCATCTTTAAACTTGTCTAAGGTAATTATTAAAGCTGGGTCAGTTATTTTTTCATCATTGATTGAAATTCCACCTTGATTTATAAGTCTTCTAGCTTCAGAATTTGTTTTTGAAAAGCCTATTTCTGTTAATATATTTAAAATGCCTATACCTTCTTGTAAGCTTTCTTTATTCATAAGTGTAGATGGGATATTTTCTGCTGTTTTTTGACCTCCAAACATTGCTTTTGATGCTTCAAGGGCTTTTTTAGCTTCCTCTTCTCCGTGAACATCCTTAACTACTTCATAAGCTAAAACTTCTTTTGCCTTGTTTAGTTCTTGACCTTCTAATTTTTCATATTCTTTAATTTCATCCATATCTAAAAGTGTCAAAAGTTTTAAAAATTTAATTACATCCCTATCGTCAGTATTTCTCAAATATTGGAACATTTCATAGGGAGAAGTTTTTTCTTTTGATAGCCAAATAGCACCTTTTTCAGTTTTGCCCATTTTGACACCATTTGCAGTAATTAGCAATTTAAAAGTCATGCCGAATACTTTTTCTTCTTCTAATTTTCTAACAAGTTCATATCCGCCAATAATATTTGACCATTGATCAGAACCGCCAAGCTCAAGTTTTACACCATAATTTCTGTATAAGTGTAGAAAATCGTAAGATTGCATTAGCATATATGAAAATTCAAAGAATGTAAGTCCTTTTTCCATTCTATTTTTGTAGCAATCAAAAGTTAACATCCTATTTACTGAAAAATGAACACCAATAGTCCTCATAAATTCTAGAAAATTAAGATTTAAAAGCCAATCACCATTATTTAAAATCATGCCTTTGCCATCAGAAAAATCAACAAATCTTGAAATTTGCTCCTTAAAACATTTTGCATTGTGATCAATAGTTTGTCTATCCATCAATTTTCTCATATCATTTTTGCCTGATGGGTCACCTATAGATGTTGTTCCGCCACCTAAAAGTGCAACTGGAATATGTCCTTGTTTTTGCATATGTTGCATAACTCTAATTTGTAAGAAGTGGCCAAGAGTTAGTGAATCGGCGGTTGCATCAAAACCTATATAAAATTTAATCTTTTCTTTTTCCAAAACATCCTTGAGATTTTCTTCATCTGTAACAGAATCTATAAAACCTCTTTCTTTTAAAACGTCAAATACATTTTTTGTCATAAATACCTCCAATAAAAAAAGCCAGGCATTGAAAGGACGCATTCGTGGTACCACCTTTCTTCGCCATAGGCCTTAAAGTCTAAAATACTCGACTCTGATATTGTAATTCGGCTAAAAGCTTACTTTATATCTTCTCCGTCTTTAATATGATATACTAAAATTATACTAATAATATTTATTAAAGTCAAATGGAAGTGATCAAATGTATGGAATAGATATATGTAAGATAAGTAGGATTAAAGATTTATTCGATAAATATCCCAAATTTTTAGATGAATATTTTACGGAAAATGAGATAAATTATATTAAAAAGAAAAAAAATCCCTATGAAAGAATGGCGGGAATTTTTTCTGCTAAGGAAGCCATAATAAAAGCAAACGAAATAGATAAAACTTTTCCACCCAAAGAAATAGAAATTTTACACGAAAATAAAAAGCCCTATGGTAAATTTAGGGGACAAAAATATTATCTATCTATTTCTCATGAAAGAGATTATGCTATAGCTTTTGCCAAACTGATTGAAAATTATATAGAGATTGAAAAGGAATTTATCAATATTATGCCCAAGAGGGATAGTAATTCACATAAAGGAACTTATGGCAAGATAGGAATTGTAGGTGGCAGTTTTGGCATGACAGGTTCTGTTTATTTATCTTCAAATGCTTGCTTAAAATCAGGGGCAGGTCTTGTTTATAATGTTGTAGATAAGGAAATTTTTGAAATTATGTCAATAAAATATATTGAACCTATTGCAAAGACCTTTGATAATAATGATGATTTAATTAAATTTTTAAATTCTCTAGATGTAGTTGCAATTGGTCCTGGAATGGGGACAAAGAAGGAAAAGATAGAAATTTTAAAAAGAGTTCTAAAAATTCAAAAACCATTATTAATAGATGCAGACGGTCTAAACAATTTAGTTTCAATAGATGAACCCTTCAAGGACAGAAAGGATTTTCAAACAGTACTAACACCACATCCTCTTGAATTTTCAAGACTTACAGGACTTGATCCAAATTTTATAAATAATAATAGAGAAAAACTTGCAAAGGAATATGCAAAGAAAAATAAAGTGGTTTTAGTTTTAAAAGGAAGTGCAACTGTGGTAACTGATGGCGATAGAATCTATATCAATAAGAGTGGAAATCCCGGCATGGCAAGTGCAGGTTCAGGCGATGTACTGACAGGAATAATAAGTGCACTTTTAAAAATTTTTCCAAGCTTTGAAGCCGCAAAGGTGGGAGTATATATTCACGGATTAGCTGGAGATTTTGCAAAAAATAGTTTGGGAGAAGTTTCAATGAGGGCAAGAGATATTATTAATTTTTTACCAATGGCATTTAAATCCATTGACAAGAATTAAAAATATATGTATAATTGTGTGGGAAAGTTTCTTTTAACCGAAAAGGTGAGAGTATGATGATAAAAAGAGGAGATATATTTTATGCAGACCTTTCGCCGGTTATAGGTTCAGAACAGGGTGGCGTTAGACCTGTTGTAGTAGTCCAGAATGATGTTGGTAACAAGTATTCTCCAACTATAATAGTAGCAGCTATAACGAGCCAACTTAATAAAGCCAAATTGCCCACCCATGTTAATGTAAAAGCTAAGACTGTACCGCTTCCAAAAAATTCAGTTATATTGTTAGAACAAATTAGAACAATAGATAAAAAAAGGTTGAGAGAAAGAATTGGCAGATTTGGCGAAGATGTTATGACCGTCATAGATGATGCTATAAAAGTTAGTTTGGGAATAAAATAATATTGTTTGGACATACATATTAGAGCTGTTTTTTCAACAGCTCTTTTTAATATGGAAAAATATTTCTAGCTATGGTAAAATCAATAAAGGTAAAGAGAAAAGGCAAGGTAATTATGGAAAAAGTAAGTATTTTCGGAATAAATATTTGTAATATTTCTTTTGAAGAAAATAAAAAAATTTTAGAGAAATTTTTAGAATCTGATAAACTTAATAGGATTTATACACCCAATACTGAAATTGTTATGGCAGCCAGGGAAGATAATGAATTAAAAAATATTATCAATAGTGGAGAACTGGTAATTTGTGACGGTATTGGTCTTATTTATGGTGCAAAAATCAGAAAAAAACCTTTAAAAGAAAGGGTAACTGGTTTTGATACCTCCATGGAATTATTAAAACTTGCCGATGAGAAGGGACTTAATTTATATTTTTTAGGAGGCAAGGAAGGGGTAAGCAAAAAAGCTTGTGAAAATGTTCAAAAAAAATACAAAAATTTAAAAGTTTGTGGTTATCACAATGGATATTTCCCTGGAAGTCATATGGGAGTTGATAATTCCGAAGAAGAGAAAAATATCATTGATGAAATAAATTCAAAAAATGTCAATATTATTTTTGTAGGTCTAGGATTTCCAAAACAAGAAATATGGATTGACAAGAATTTCCATAAGATTAAAGCAAATATTATTATTGGTAATGGTGGAGTTTTAGATATTTTAGCTGGTCAAGCAAAAAGAGCTCCAAAAATTTTTATAAAATTAAATTTGGAATGGTTCTATAGGCTTATTACAAACCCGTCAAGATTTAAAAGACAGCTCGCCATTCCAAAGTTTTTAGTTTCAATATTATTAGATAAGAAAAGTGTACAATGATAAAAGGAGAAGAAATGAAAGATAGTTTAAATGTAAACACCATTAGAATGTTGTCAATAGACCAAGTGCAAAAGGCAAACTCAGGTCATCCTGGCTTACCTTTGGGAGCATCACCTATGGCTTATGAACTTTTTAAAGACCATTTAAAAATAAATCCCAAAGATCCCAACTGGCACAACAGAGATAGGTTTATCTTATCAGCAGGTCATGGAAGCGCACTTTTATATTCATTACTTTATCTTTTCGGCTATGGACTTAGTCTTGAAGATTTAAAAAATTTTAGACAGATACTTTCAAAGACCCCAGGTCACCCTGAATATGGTCATACTGTAGGAGTTGACGCAACCACAGGACCACTGGGTCAAGGTGTTTCTATGGCTGTAGGCATGGCACTAGCAGAAGAAAAACTTGGAGCCTTATACAATAAGGATATAAAATTAATAGATCACTATACTTATGCCTTAGTAGGTGATGGATGCCTTATGGAAGGAATATCCAATGAAGCCTCATCACTTGCAGGAACATTAAATTTAAAAAAATTAATAGTCCTATATGATTCTAATAATATAACAATAGAAGGTTCAACTGATCTTGCCTTTGCAGAAGATGTATTAAAAAGATACGATGCTTTGGGATGGGATACTTTTGAAGTTATGGACGGAAATAATTTAGAAGAAATTTCAAAGGCAATAGAAGATGCAAAGAAAAGTCCAAATCCAGCCATGATAAAAGTTAATACCAAAATAGGTTATGGCTCACCTATGGCAGGTTCTGAAAAATCTCACGGTTCACCTCTAGGAATAGAAAATATTAAAAAGACCAGGGAATTTTTTAATATGAAAGATGAAGATTTTTATGTTGATGAAGAAGTCAAAGATAACTTTTCACAAATAATTAAAAATCTTCAAGAAAAATACCAAGAAGATAAGAAAAACGAAGAAAAATATAAGGAAAAATATCCAAAACTCTACAAGGAATATATTGAAAGCTTGGATAAATCAAAAAATATAGATTATGTAGACAAGGATTTTTATGATTCTTTCGATAAAGATATGGCGACAAGACAAACATCAGGTAAAGTTTTAAACCATATAGCAAAGAAATGTAAATACTTATTTGGAGGTTCTGCAGATCTTGCCGGTTCAAATAAATCATCTTTAGATGGGGAAGAATATTTTTCAAAAGACAACAGATTAGGAAGAAATATAACCTTCGGAGTGCGTGAAAATGCTATGGGAGCTATAACAAATGGTATGTTATTGCATGGCGGTTTGAGACCTTATAATGCAACATTTTTAGTATTTTCAGATTATATGAAACCAACAATTAGGCTTGCAAGCCTTATGAATATACCAAATATTTATATATTCTCCCACGATTCTATAGGAGTAGGGGAAGATGGACCAACTCACCAACCAATTGAACACCTTGCAATGTTAAGGTCCATACCAAATTTAATAGTATTTAGACCAGCAGATGGAAGAGAAACTTGCGTAGCTTGGAACCTTGCAATGCAATCAAAAAATACTCCAATAGCCTTGATATTGACAAGACAAAACCTACCACAACTTGAAAATTCTTCATTAGATGCTAAAAAAGGAGCTTATATAATTAAAAAAGAAGAAGAAAAGCTTGAAAAAATTATAATAGCTACAGGCTCTGAAGTTCATCTTGCACTTGAAGCCACAAAAGATATTAAAAATGTAAGAGTAGTAAGTATGCCTTCAATGGAGCTATTTGAAGCACAAACTGCATCCTATAGGGAAGAAATTTTACCAAAGGAAATTAAAAAGAGAATCAGCGTGGAAGCATCATCATCCTTTGGTTGGCAAAAATTCACAGGTCTTGAAGGAAAAAATATTTCCATAGACACCTTTGGTATAAGCGCTCCAGCAAAGGAAGTTTATAAATACTTTGGCATAACGGTTGAAAATATAAAAAAAGCAGTTGAAGAATTATAAAATAATAACTTTACAAATACCTTCATAATTGGGGGTATTTTTTTAATTAGTTACAATGATTATTTAGCAATTTAACTTGATTACGTACTAAATCTGGAATATAATTAAATAAATAGGCATCAGATGTATGGTTAAAAATTTATGTTACCATACAAAATACAAAGATAAAAAATTAAAGAGGTCCATATGAAAAATATCTTTAAAAGATTGTTTTTAATTTCAATATGATCTTTATTGTGGATATATAAAAGAGCGAAGAAATCCAACATATGCTTGGGTATCATTTTATATTGTTGCTTCTACAATAACCGACCAAGTATGGTTGAAAGGCTTTGTAAATGGTAATGGATATTGGACTGAATCTCATGGAATTTAGGTGGTAATATGAACAATTTTGCAGTAATGTCAATAATTTCAAATTATTGTCTTCAAGCATTTTTTATAATTTTAAAGACTTTTTTAATTTATAAAATTTATAAAGAAGTAAAAAAGAATACAAGAAAGGATAAATAGGTATGGAACATATGCAAAGAGCTATATTACTTAGCAGATTATTTTATATATTATTTAATATTTGTCCACAGATTATTCAAATATATTTTCTATACAAAATATATAGATTAGTTAAAAAAGATTGATTTTTAATCAAAGTACCCTGGATTTGCTTTAAAAAATTCAGGGATTTTTTTGTTGGTATAATTTTTGAAGCTGATTTATACATAAATGTCAATATTTTTGATATAATAAATCGAGGAAGTGACTTTATTGAAAATTAAGAAAAATTACTTAATTATGCTTGGGATTTTAGCGGTTTTATTTTTATATATAATTATAAATAGTTCAAATTTTACAAAAACGAGGACCATAGTTAGGTTGAGGGGTTTGAATACTGGTACTTCTATTGAAGATTTTCACCTAACTAGCAAATCAATTCTTTTGTGGGGGGATAATACCTTATTTATTTGTGATAAAGATGGTAATATTTCCAAAAAAATTCAAAGAGATGATGATAAGTTAACTTGTATTTTTGTAAATAATTATACTTTTTTATATGACAAAGATTTGAAAAAGGTTTATCAGTATTCTGAGTTTGGAGAGCTACTTAATACTATTATAGTTCCTGGACAAATTTTGCATATCAGTTATGAAAATGCCAACATTGTATTTCATATTTTTGATAAGGATAAGGAAGTTTTATATATATTATCAAATGATAATTCTCTTAGTGAATTTTATTCAACGTCTAATCAAATTTTAGTTCATGATATAGTTGATAGAAATAATTTTGCTGTTGGAGAACTACAAATTAGCGGAAATGGTTATAAATCTATTTTGAATATGACTCATGGTGGCAAAAACATAATGAAAACCATAAATTCTGAGGTTCTTATGTTTGTAAAAAATTCTGATAAATCTACCCTTTTTTTAAGCAATAAAAACTTATATAGATATTTGAATGATGGAGAGTTTTATTCTTCTGAAGTACCCAATATTTCAGATGTAATTGTTGATGGAAAGATCACATATCTTTTACATTCAGGAATTTTGTCTAAATTTAATTATAAACTTGAGGAAGTTGATAAGAAAATTATTGCTGCAAATGTTGATAAGATTGAGATGGTTTCTAATTCAATTTATGTTTACGGACCATCTGATATTGGCGGCGAGATAGGAAGAAAGGGCGAATTTTATACAAGGCTTGGTTATTCTATTGATAAAATTGAAATAGAAGGTCTTACGATTGGAATGTTAAGGGATAACGAGTTGAACCTATATAAGATAAGTACAAAGAGAGTATCAAACGATGAAAGTAATGATTTAAACTTAAATTATGAATAGGAGGCTTTATGTTATATTATAAACTTGATGATATAGTAACCTTAAAAAAGGGACATCCATGTGGCGAAAATAAGTGGCAAATTAAAAGAACCGGAGCTGATATTAAGCTTGAGTGCTTGGGTTGTGGAAGATTAATTTGGATGAGCCGTATGGAATTTGAAAAGAGGGTAAGAAAGATTCTAGAAGGTAAAAAGTTTGTATCAATAGTCCACCATAAAAAAGATGATGATAAACTTGATGAAAAAGATGATGAGAACCTTGATGAAAATTAGGAGGAAATTATGAAATATGATTTTTTAACTAACCCCGATAGGAGAAAGCAAGGATCCAGAAAATATATGGTGATGTATAATAAAAATCCCCATCTTTCCAAGGACATTATTCCTCTTTCAGTAGCTGATATGGAATTTGTTACACCACCAGAAATAAGAGAAGGACTAAAAGATTTTTTGGATGAAGTGGTTTTAGGATATAGCGGACCAAATGATGAATATTTTAAAGCTCTAAAAGCTTTTATGTATAGAAAACATAATTTTAAAATAGAAAATGACTGGGTGGTCAATACTAATGGTGTTGTGCTTGCATTTTTCAACTGTGTAAGGGAATTTTTAAAAAAAGACCAAGGGCTAATTATTATGCCTCCTGTTTATCCACCTTTTTTTAAGAGCGCAAGGTATCAAGGAAGAAAACTTGTTGAGTGTCCTCTTTTATGTGAAGATGGATATTACAAAATAAATTATGCATTATTTGAAAAGCTTGCTAGAGATAAAAATAATAAGGCTCTACTTTTCTGCTCACCCCATAATCCTGTAGGCAGGGTGTGGAAAAGGGAAGAATTGGAAAAGCTCGGAAAAATTATTGTTAAAAATGACTTATATCTTTTTGCTGATGAAATACATAATGACATAGTTATGCCTGGATATGAACATACTGTGTTTCAAAGTATTTCAGATGAACTTTCTGAGAGAACCATTACCTTTACTGCTCCATCAAAAACTTTCAATCTAGCTGGACTTGGAGTTTCAAGTATAATTATAAAAAATAAGGATATGAGGGAAAAATTTGTTGATGGTCTAGAAAAAATTGGGGCTCATGCAAATTCTGCCCTAGCTTATAAGGCAGCGGAAATTGCCTACAATGAATGTGACCTATGGCTTGAAGAAATGATTTGTGTGATAGATAAAAATCAAAAACTTGTAAATAAATTTTTCAAGGAAAATTATCCCAAAATAAAAGCAAGGTTAATTGAAGGAACTTATTTAATGTGGATAGATTTCAGAGATTTGAATATGACTTATAAAGACTTGCAAAGCTTTATGGAAAATAAGGCTGAACTTTTCTTTAACGAAGGTTATTTATTTGGAGAAGAAGGGCAGGGTTTTGAAAGAATTAATCTGGCACTGCCTGAAAAATCTTTGAAAGAAGCCTTGAATAGGTTAGATAAAGCTTTAAAAGAAATAAATTATAAATAAAATTATCCCATGGGCAGAATCCCATGGGATTTTCTATTGTAAATTACATTTAACTTTTATTTGAATATTTTTTATATAATTTATTATAAAAAATTTCCTGCAAAAGAGGAAAATAAAAAATCTAGCAAAAGGAATGCTGATAAGATAAAAAACTTTGTTGATAAAATTAATTTGCTTAAATCAATAAGATAAAAAAAGTTATGGTTATTTTATTGACATTAAACCTTTTAAGATATATCATTACCTATAAGTTAAGTATACCTAATTATATTGGAGGTGTATTATGAATTTAGCTCAGATAGAACCAGGTCAAAGTGCAATTGTAAAGGGTTTTACAGAAAATTCAAAAATTCGGAGAAGACTTCAGGATTTAGGACTAATAAGCGGAACTAAGGTTAGGTGTATTTCAAGGTCGCCTTTAAAGGACCCAACCTGCTATATGATTAGAAGAGCAGTTATAGCTATTAGATATTCTGATGCAAAAGAAATAATTGTAAAGGAGCTTTAGTGATGGAAAAAGTGGTAGCCTTAGCAGGAAATCCAAATGTTGGGAAGTCTACAGTTTTTAATGCCTTAACAGGTCTTAAGCAACATACAGGGAATTGGCCAGGAAAAACAGTAGAATGTGCAAAGGGAAATGTTGAAGATAAAGGCAATAAATTTCAGCTTGTGGATTTGCCAGGATCATATTCACTTCTTGCTCATTCTGAAGAGGAAGAGATAGCGAGAGATTTCATATGTTTTGAAAAACCAGATGCTGTAATAGTTGTATGTGATGGCACAACTCTTGAAAGAAATATGAACTTAGTTTTACAGATTATGGAAACTACAAAAAATGTAATATTGTGTGTTAATTTGTTAGATGAGGCGAAAAGGAAAAATATAGAGATAAATTTGAATAAATTATCTGATATTTTAAAAATTCCTGTTATTGGAACAGCTGCAAGAAGTGGCAAAGGTCTTGAAAAAATTTTTCCAAGTCTTTATGAACTATTTTCTAATAAAAAGGATGATATTTATATTGTAAGATATCCAGAAGAATTAGAAAGGGAAATATCTATATTACAAGAAGATTTGGAAAAGTTTTTGCCAGATACTCTAAATGCCAGATGGGCTACTGTTAGAGTTCTTGAAGATGACAAAAGTTTTTTTGAGTCATTAAGTAAATATGAGAATATAGACTTATCAGCAAATAAAAATTTAGATGAAAAGATTAAAGCTTCCAGATTAAGACTTCAAGATAAGACCTATAATCTTGAAAAAATTAAAGATTCAATTGTTGAAGCCTTTGTAAATAATGCAGAAGAAATTTGCAAAGATACTGTAATTTATAAAAACAAGAACTATAATCAAAGAGATAGGAAACTTGATAAACTTTTTACCAGCAAGACTACTGGTTTTCTTATTATGTTTTTACTTCTTCTAGGGGTTTTTTGGATAACTATAGCAGGAGCTAATGTTCCTTCAGATTTAATTAATAAGCTTTTATTTTCATGGGAGGATAATATTTTAGCTTTTCTAAAAAATATAGGTCTGCCCAAATCTATTTATGGTCCCTTAGTTTTTGGAGTATATAGGGTAGTGGCATGGGTTATTTCTGTAATGCTTCCCCCTATGGCAATATTTTTTCCTTTATTTACATTGTTAGAAGATTTTGGATATCTTCCTCGTGTGGCGTTTAATTTAGATAAATATTTTCAAAAATGCAATGCCTGTGGTAAACAAGCTCTAACAATGTGTATGGGCTTTGGTTGCAACGCTGCAGGAGTTACTGGATGTAAAATTATTGATTCACCTAGGGAAAGATTAATAGCAATTTTAACCAATAATTTTGTTCCTTGTAATGGGAGATTTCCTACAATCATTGCAACTATAACTATGTTTTTAGTTATGGGATTTGGAGGAGGATTTTTATCTTCATTATTTTCTGCATTTATTTTAGCCCTAGTAATAATTTTGGGAGTTTTTATAACAATTCTTGCTTCAAAAATTCTTTCTGAAACTTTATTAAAAGGAATTCCTTCTTCTTTTACCTTAGAACTTCCGCCCTATAGGGTGCCTCAAGTTGGTACGGTAATAGTTAGAAGTATTTTTGATAGGACAATTTTTGTTTTGGGAAGGGCTGTTGTTGTTGCAGCTCCTGCTGGAATAATAATCTGGATACTTGCTAATATAAATTTTGGAGATATGAGCATATTAAATCATTTAGTAAATTTTCTTGAACCATTGGCAAGACTCATGGGTCTTGATGGAGTAATCTTAACAGCCTTTCTTTTGGGCTCACCTGCTAATGAAATAGTTGTACCAATAATAATTATGACTTATTTGTCAAAGGGTTCCTTACTTGAAATAGATGATATAAATGTAATGAGAAATTTACTTGTAAATAATGGATGGACTATAATTACAGCCATTAATGTTATTTTATTTTCCCTAATGCATTGGCCATGTGGGACAACACTTTTAACAATTCATAAGGAAACTGGATCAATAAAATGGACTGTAATTTCTTTTCTCTTGCCTACAGTTTTTGGTATAGTTTCTTGTATATGTTTTACAAGCTTGGCCAAATTATTTTTAGCTATATTTTGAGATTATTTTATTAAATTTTTGAGATGGTAAGATTTGACAGATAAAGTTTTTAAGTATATAATTTAAAAGATTCAAAAGAATCCTTGCATAGTTAAGCTATGCCTTATGTCCACAGGGAGGTGAATTATGAATAAATACGAAGCAGTGATTATGTTTTATCCTGATGTAGAAGAAGAAAAAAGAGAAGCTTCTTTTACAAGAATTAAAGGTATTATGGAAAAACATGGTAAAATCAACAATATCGACGAATGGGGAATGAAAAAACTTGCTTACGAAATTGATTACTACAAAGAAGCTTATTACACTTTTGTAGAATTTGATTGTGATCCTGAAGAAATTCAAGAAATTAACAGAATTGCAAGAATTAGTGACCCTATTATGAGAATTATGGTAATCAAGGTAGAAAAATAAGGAGAAATTATGAATAATGTTTGTTTATTAGGCAGACTTACCAGAGATCCTGAATTGAGATACACACCACAAGGTGGTGTTGCTGTTGTGAGATTTACCCTTGCAGTCAATAGACGTTTAGGCAAAGAAAAAAGACAAGAGATTGAATCTAATCACGGACAAACTGCAGATTTTATTTCTTGTACTGCATGGCGACAAACAGCAGAACTTATAGCAAATTATTGCCACCAAGGTGACCAAATTGCAGTAGAAGGTAGAATTCAAACTGGCTCTTATGAAAAAGATGGCAGAAGAATTTATACTACAGATGTTGTTGTAAATACTATGGATTTTGCGTCTAGAGCTGGTGGAGGAAATTATTCCTCTAACAATTCTTACAATCAAGATTACGGAAATAATAACTATAATCAAGTTCCTAATCAATCTTACAACAATAACAATAATGCAAATAATCCACCTGTAAATTCAGCATATAATAATGATGATTTTTCAAATGGTGACTCCAATTCGGGTGATGAGGGATTTTTCCCAATGGATAATGATGACATACCGTTCTAAGGAGGAGTAAAGGTGCAAAGAAGATTTACTAGGAGAAAAAAAGTTGATCCTTTTGAAAAGGATAAAACTAAAAAAATTGACTATAAAGATGTTGATATGCTAAGAAATTATATTTCTGAAAGAGGAAAGATTCTTCCAAGAAGAATTACAGGACTTAATGCAAAACATCAAAGAGAAATGACTGTAGCTATTAAAAGAGCTCGTCAAATCGCACTAATTCCATATAGTGCAGAATAATTAAATGAATAATAATTAAGAGCAAGGTTTTCTACTTGCTCTTATTTTATTTCTTGAAATCAATATTTATTATATTTTTTATGGGAATAAGTTTGTTGTAATATTTGAATATTTTTTTGCCTAAATTTGTAAATTCAAGTTTATCAAAGTCTTTGAAGATCCCAAGATCTATAAGTATTCCTATTATTGGTTCATATTCACCTTTATAAGAATAATTTTTTTCCAACTTATTTTCATCTATTTTGACGAATAAATCTATCATAAATTTTTTGATTTTATAAATCTTATTTTTTGAATACATATCTCTGTAAAATTCCTTATTAATTAAGGTTGAAAACCAAAGGGCTAATTTTTCATTATAATCTAAGTTTAGATATTTATATGCATTACTTGAAAGCTCATAAAGACCATGTTTAAATAAATTTTCCTTTTCAAGACTTATTATATTTTTTATTTTAGCAAATTTTAAAAATACCATAAGCTCAGGAAAGTGATATTCTCTTAAATTTTTAACATTTTTTGTTGCCTTTAGTCCTAGCTCTTTAGAAATACTTTTTACAACTGCAGGGGATAATTCTCCGTTTTTGTTTTCGTATAAATAGTAATATTGTATATAGTCTATAAAATTTTCAAATTCATTAATGAATTTTGATTCTTCAAAATATGAATTTTTTATTATATCTAATAAAGTTTCATCTACAAAATAGCCTTCTATAGAGTTTTGGAGCAGATTTTGATATATAAAGGTATTGTCAATTGCCATATCTATAGATTTTATTGGCAAGTCATCAAAATTTTTATTATATTTTTTTATATATAAATAATAGTTTTTAAAGAGCATCAGAGAATTATTTAATTCACTCAAATTGCAAAATTGACCTCTTAAAGAGAGCTCATAATATATTTTTTTAAAATCTAGGTCCTTGTAGGAGGAATAATTCAAATCGTTCTTTTTTAAATATTCATCATATATTAAAGATACATAATACATTATTTCATCTCTATTTAGCTGAAAATTTTTTGTTGAGTTTGAGAGGCTCAAAGAAAATTTATTAAAAAGTTCTTTGTCTTCTTTTGAAAATGCCTTATTTAAAAATCTATTTTCTTGGTCTTCATCAAATCTCTCTTGGACATAGGTTGAATAATCAGATAGGGATGAACCATATACATAAAAAATATTAATAAGATTTTCTTTTAAATAAGATTTCATATCAGCAAATTTTTTTATATTTATTTTTTCGTAGTTTAAATAATCTCTCAAATCTTTAATTAAAAAATCTCTGAATTCATCATTAAAAGATGTATTGACTTGGACAATAACATATTCATTTTGGTACTTAGAAACCCTTAAAAAATAATTATTAAATTCCTTATTGATAAAATGCTGACTATCATAGGCTTTTATCTTTATATTTAAAATCAGATCTCTTAAATAAATATATGAACCTTCAATTTCTTCTACTGTGAAAATTGAAGAGTATGATGAAAAAATAAAATCAAAATATTCATCTAAGTTAAATTCACTAAAGCCATTTATATAATCATCTCTTATATTATTGGTGATGTAGTCTTTGCTAAAGGTTAAATTGCTTTTAGTATCAAATAGTATCCAGCCTGCAAAAGCGCTTTTATTCATAAAAGGAAATATATCAGATTCTTCCTTTTCTTCGTTTAAAATGTCAGGATAAGTGGAATCATTAAAATTAATATTATTCTTTGCTTTTTCAAGGATTAATGAAGTTGTTAAACTAAATATATCTAATTTATTAATCATATTTCACCTTTTTGTAAAATAAGCTTTTAAGCTAAATTTGTTATAAATTCTTTCATGCTTGATTATACCAATAATAATGTCAAAAGTATATTAAAAGAAATTTTAGGATTAAATTTTTAAATTTGGGTATAATCTTTATAAGAACATTGTAAAGGAGTGCATTATATGTTACTAGAATTAGTTGGAAAAAATATTGATTTAAAAGAAGGTTTAAAGGACCAAGCACAAAAAAAGTTTTCCAAATTGGACAAATATTTTGCTGAAGAAGTTCAAGCTAGGGCTGTTTTTTCTAAACAAAAGAATGGTCAAAAAGTTGAAGTAACAATATTTTTGCCCGGTACAATTTTAAGAGCCGAAGAAACATCACAAGATATGTTTGTTTCAATTGACAAAACTGTAGACAAGCTCGAAAGACAGGTTAGAAAGTATAAGACAAGACTTAAAAAAAGATATCAAAATAATGAAACAATAAGGTTTGATAATTTTGACAAGGAACCGGCGCAAAAAGAAGAAGATAAAGATATCAAAAAAAGAAAAACATTTACTCTAAGACCTATGCATGAAGATGAGGCTATACTTCAAATGGAGTTGTTAAATCATAATTTCTTTATTTTCAAGAATGCAGAAAATGATAAAATTGAAGTTTCCTACAAGAGAAGTGATGGAGATTACGGTATTATTGAGGTAGATGGTTAATATTAAATTAGAGGTGCTTAGGCACCTTTTTTTAATGGAAAAAATTTTTAAATAGTAGTATCATTGTTTATGTGATTTACTGGGAGGCTTTATGAAAAATAAACTTGGTTATCTATATGCTATTAGCTCAGCTATTATTTATGGAATAATGCCAATATTTACAAAATCTTTAATAAATTTCGGGATAAATCCCATAACATCATCTTTTTATAGAATGTTTTTGTGGCTTTTGCCTATCTTTATTTATTGTAAATTTATTATAAAGATTGATTTATCTTTAAAAAAGAAAGATTTAATAGAAGTTTTTTTGGCAGGAGCTCTTTTTGGCGGGACATCTATAACTCTATTTTCATCATATAAATATTTAGGGGCAGGTTGTGCAGAATCTATTCACTTTATTTATCCTTGCATAATTTTTATTATTATGTCTTTTGTTTTTAAAAATAAGCCTAGTAAAGCTGAAATTCTAGCACTTATTTTATCTTGTATAGGTGTTTTAATGTTGGCAGATTTTTCTGATGTTCATGAGCTAAGCGGAGTAATTTATGCAGTTTTATCAGCTTTTTTCTTTGCTTTTTATTCTGTATCCATAGAAAAATCAAATATGCCAAATATGAATGTCATGAAAAGTTTATTTTATGTTAATTTTTTTGGAGCAATTGTCATAGGTCTTTATGCGCTTGTATTAAAAATTCCTATTAAATATGATTTTAGCCATGGACAATGGGGATTTTTACTTGTATATTCATTTTTCTTAACAATAGGTGCGACTCTTTTGTATCAATTGGCAATATTTAAAATTGGAGCTACAAAAACAGGAATTTTATCTACGGCTGAGCCAATAGTTTCATTAATTGCTGGATTTATAATTTTTAGTGAAGACATGGGGATAAATAAAATAATTGCAATAATTTTTATAGTTCTTGCAGCAATATATATTGTGAGAAGGCAAGATAAGGTAAATGAATAAAAAAAGAAAGTAATTGTTAATATTACTTTCTTTTTTAGATTATTTCATTGAAACTTTTATCTGATAAGCCCTCAACAGATCGTCAACATTTAAAATTTCTTCTATAGCTTTTTGCGTTTTGTCATCAGCTTCCTTTAACAAGCCTTTTTTTATCGCATCTTTTTCCACTACAGTCTTTTGGTCAGTAGAAAAATTTTTATAGTCTTCAATTTTGATGGGGTTAAATATTGAATTTTTTTCATCAAAAACTTTAATAGATTTCTCATCAATTGTGTGGCTTAGTATCTTTGATTTTGGAATTTTAATATTTATTGTTTTGTCATGAATTTGTATGTCAAGATTTTCTAAATCAACTCCAGCACAAATAAGACCCTCATAAGCTACAATAAATTTTTTATCCGTAAAGGGGACTTTCCAACCATAAAAAGTAGACTGATTTGAAAATTGCCCCATATTTTTGTAATGGTATTTAACAGTTGTCAGCTCCTTTACACCTATTAATTTACTTGAAATTAGAGAAGAGGAAATCTCTGGTGTTAAATCACTTTTAGCTTCATTCATTCCAAAGAAAAAAGCTCCAATACCTACTGTTATTAATAAAATTAAAAGCGTTAATTTTCGTTTTATAAATTTCAAAATTTACCTCCTATAATTTCTGTCCACATTTTGGACAATATAAAAATTCTTTATCGGTTTTATAGTTGCAATTTTTACAAATTTTAAAATTACTATTTTGTTCATATTCAATTTCTATTAAGTCATCTTCGTTAATGATTACATCTATAGAATTTTCTATTTTTTGACCAAGACTTTTATCTAGACCATAAATTCTATCACAACAAGTTGTTTTAACAAAATATTTTTTATTGAATTTTAGAATGGTTATAAAAAATAAGCTCAGTTTAAAATAAGTCATAAATACTTGGTAGCGACCATAGGCGCCACAGGAGTGCACAAACAAATCTTCATCATAAGATAAATCATCTTTACCATTTGTTATTCCACAAATAAAAAACATTAAATCACCTCTAGATTTTTACCCATTTTATAAATCTATAATAATTTTTTTAAAATTATATTAAATTATAGCAAGAATATAAATTTATTGATATAATAAGCATATTATATCATTTGGAGGAATATAAATGGACGAGGGCGCTGCCCTTTGGGCAAAGCTAATATTAATTGTTTTTTTAACTATGGTGAATGCTTTTTTTGCATCTGCAGAAATGGCAATGGTTTCAGCTAATAAAAATAAAATAAAGGAACTAGCTGAAAAAGGAAATAAAAGAGCTAAAACTCTATTAGAAATCTTAAAAAATTCTACAAGATTTTTGTCTACAATTCAAGTCGCTATAACCTTAGCGGGATTTTTCTCATCTGGTTCAGCAGCTACTTCAATATCAAGAGTTTTTGGTGATTATTTAAGGGAAATAAATATCCCTTACGGAACAACCATTTCTTTTATAGTAGTAACTTTAATTTTGTCATATATCTCACTTGTTTTTGGTGAACTTGTACCAAAAAGAATTGCTCTTTATAATGCTGAAAATGTTGCATTAAGAGGTGTTTATGCTGTAAAAATCACATCAATAATTTTTGCACCCTTTGTAAAACTCTTATCTATTTCAACAGTTTTAGTTTTAAAACTTTTGGGCAAGTATTCAGAAGATGTTGAAGAACAAATTTCTGAAGAAGAATTAAAATCCTATATAAAAGTATCTCAAGAACAGGGGGTTATCAACTCTACTGGTGAAGATATGATAATAAATATTATGGATTTTGATGACAAGATGGCTTACGAAATAATGACACCAAGGACAGCTATATTTATGGTGGACTATGATGAATTTAGCGTGGATTCAATTTCTGAAATATTGGCAACAGGGTATTCAAGGATGCCTGTATATAGAGAAAATGCAGACAATATTATAGGGATTATTAATATAAAAGATTTATTTATAGAGTATGAAAAAAATAATTATCAAAATTTCAACTTAGATAAATGTTTAAAAACGCCATACTTTGTTCCTGAAACTAAAAAAATTGATAGGCTACTCAAAGAACTTCAAACAAGCAAGAATTATGTAGCTATATTAATAGATGAATATGGTGGTTTTTCAGGTATGGTTACAGTTGAAGATATAGTTGAAGAAATTGTTGGGGAAATTGAGGATGAATATGACAGAAATACTCCCAGTATGGAAAAAATTGGTCCCAACGAATACATGGTTGACGGCTATATGACTATAGAAGATATAAATGAAGAGCTAGATACTAAACTATTTTCAGAAAATCATGAAACTATATCTGGTCTTATAATAGAAAAATTAGGATATATACCTGAAGAAAATGAAAAGAAAAAATTACAGGTTAAGACTAATGGTGTAATGCTTACAGTACTTGCAATAAAAGATAAAAGAATTGTTAAGGCTGCTTTAAAAATTTTAGATAATAAAAAATAAAATAAAGGGTGATGCAAAAAATTCTTTGCATCATCCTTATTTACTATATAAAAGTATTCGATTATAGGAAAATATAAAATATATTCCCAAGAGATTTATATTTATAAAAGCCTATTTAAAATATCTATTCTTTAAAAATTAATGGACTTGAATCCCTTTCCCATAATTTCAGATGTATCGGAAATTGCCATAAAGGCTTTAGGGTCAATTTCATGAACAATATTTCTAACAGTAACTAGCTGATGGGAGGAGCAAATAATATAAACAAGATACACATCTTTTCCTAAATATGCAGTCTGCCCCTTTAAGAAAGTTGCACCTCTGTGGACTTTTTTATGAACCTCTTTGGCTATTTCATCGTGATAATCTGAAATAATAAATATCTGTTTTTGTCTGCCAACACCCATTTGAATCATGTCAATAACCTGATATGAAATAAATAATAAGATCAGTGTGTACATGGCTTTGTCCGCTCCGTGATAAATGCCTGAAAGAGAAATTATACATAAGTTAATAGCCATAAGGACATTTCCAAGCTGAATATTAAAATACTTTTTAAAAATTGCCGCTATAATATCAAGACCACCTGTGCTTGTTCCAAATAAAAACATAAGTCCACCACCTACTCCATTAATTAAACCACCAAATATGGCAGCAAGTAGTGGATCATGGGTTAAAGCTAGGCCATGGAAAACTTTTTCTAATACTGACACTATGAAAGAAATAATTAAAACGCTTATAGCTGAGAAAAATGTAAAATCTTTCTTTAAAAAAAACATGGATAGTAAAAATGTTGGAAAGTTTAGCAGTAAAATTAAAATAGAGAGATTAGTATTTGTAATTTGATTAATAAGAACAGCTAAACCTGTAAGCCCACCACTTATTAGAGCATTGGGTCTAATAAAAAATAGTATGGCACACGCAATTAGGAAATTACCAATAATAAGAATGAAAAATTTCTTAAAAAAATCTCTGTTGAAAATCTCATTTATAGAAGATTTAAAAAAATTCATTTTTACCCCCAAAGTTAAAATACTTAAATGTATTGTAACATATTTCATAAAAATCAAGAAAAAAATTAAATATATATTTGTATAAATTTTATAAGAAATTCAAGCAATTCTTTATTGCAATAATCAGTTTTTACGAAATAACTTTACGCGAGGGAAGAGATTTTAAAAATCGCAAAATAATGTCAAGAAAACGTTAAAAAACGTAAAAAAAGTTGGCGAACTTGAAAAGAAAATTTCCCTATGATATAATCCAATTGTATGGAATTGTTAATACAATACATAACAGAGATAAGGAGAGTGTATAAAAATGACAGATAATTTAAATCCATTGTTATCAGCTCAAGCAAAGGTTAAAAATGCTTGCGATAAACTTGGAGAAGATCCAGCAGTTTATGAACTTTTAAAAGAACCACAAAGAGTTATAGAAATTAAGATTCCAGTAAAAATGGATGACGGAAGCCTTAAGACTTTCAAAGGTTGGAGAGCTGCTCACAATTCAGCAGTAGGTCCAGCTAAGGGTGGAGTTCGTTTCCATCAAAACGTAAACGCAGACGAAGTTAAAGCTCTTTCTCTTTGGATGACTTTTAAAGGTGGAGCACTTGGTCTTCCATATGGTGGAGGAAAAGGTGGAATTTGTGTAGATCCATCTGAACTTTCTGAAAGAGAACTAGAACAACTTTCTAGAGGTTATATCAGAGGACTTTATAGATACTTAGGCGACAGAATTGATATTCCAGCACCAGACGTTAATACTAACGGACAAATCATGTCTTGGATGATGGACGAATATATCAAAGTAAATGGCGACAAGATGGATCTTGGATGTATCACAGGTAAGCCAGTAGAATTTGGTGGTTCTCAAGGAAGAAACGAAGCAACTGGATTTGGTGTTTCTATAGTAGTTAGAGAATCTGCTAAGAGATACGGCATCGAAATGAAAGGTGCAAGAGTAGCTGTTCAAGGTTTCGGTAACGTAGGTACTTTCACAGTTAAAAACATTGCTAGACAAGGTGCAAAAGTTGTAGCACTTGCTGAATGGGATAAATCAAAAGGAAACTTCGCTCTTTATAACGAAGATGGAATTAACTATGAAGAATTATTTGCTTACAAAAATGAACACCACACAGTATTAGGATTCCCAGGAGCAAAAGAAATTTCTGCTGATGAATTCTGGACTGGAAAATATGATGTTTTAGTACCAGCAGCTCTTGAAAATGTAATCACTTATGATGTTGCTAAAAAACTTAATGTAAAATTAGTTTGTGAAGCAGCTAATGGACCTACAACTCCAGAAGGAGATAAGGGACTTGCAGAAGTTAATATTCCACTAGTACCAGATATCTTAACTAACTCTGGTGGAGTTCTTGTTTCTTACTATGAATGGGTTCAAAATCAATATGGATATTATTGGACTGAAAAAGAAGTTGAAGAAAAACAAGAAGCTGACATGATGAAAGCTATCAATGGAGTATTTGGTATAGCTGATGAATACAAAGTAACTCCAAGAGAAGCTGTTTATATGTATGGTGTTAAATCACTAGCTAAAGCTATGAAATTAAGAGGATGGTATTAATTCCTATTAATTTGAATTTTTAGAGACCGTTTAGGCGGTCTCTTTTTTTATGTTCTAAAAGTTATATATTTTTACTAACAAATTTTTATGAAATAAACAAGGGCAAAAGTGAAATTGACAATAATTATATAAAATAATATTATTATAACAAATTTTCAATATATAGATTTATTTTTTGGGATATGTCCTATGAAATCCATAGAAAAATTTTAAATAAGAAAATAGGATAGATTTTATAGATTTTTTTAAGGGAGAGGAGAAATAAAAATGGGAAAAAAGAACCTGTGGTTAGTAATAACAATTTTAGCATTTATTGCACTCATAACTTCAATATATATGTCCTATAAAACGGGGAAAACTGAATATGCATGGATCATCGGTTCAATGCTTTTTGGTATAGGAAGTGGAGATAAGTATAAAAAGTTAAAAAATAAATAAAAGAAGTCAAATTTATCTTACTATAAAAATTACTGGGACTAACAAAAGATGGATATAAATGTGATTAACTCAGGATAAAAGAGAAGTAAAATTTAAACAGCTCTAGAGATAGGGATGTTTTTTAGTTAGTTGATGGTATCCTATTAAAGGACATATTCAAACATACAAGGCTTTTGAGAAATATAAATTTTTATTCATACTGGCAACTATAGCCATATGTAGAGTGTAGTACTGATGTCAAAAATAAGATTATAGGTTATAATAGTCTTAAAGTAGTAGCTTTTAGGATTTTTAGAGGGTTTTGTATGAATTTTGAAAAAATTGTAATTAGTTTATTACCTATAGCAGGATTGTTTTTGTCTTTCTTTTATAAGTATAAAGCAAATGGAAATATCAGTAAGTATAGTGGATTTAGAACAGCATTAAGTATGAAATCAAAAGAAAACTGGAATTATGCCCATAAGTATGCAGCTAAACTTTT
>QWCE01002238.1_pt1 | contig 24983 bp, 34 predicted proteins | sample 1972531 | NCBI WGS metagenome assembly QWCE01 (sample SAMN09866716, study PRJNA288562) | Human gut metagenome isolate term4_stool, whole genome shotgun sequencing... | reverse complement strand
AATTATACTGCTGCTCGGAAATATCTATGGAGACGAAGGGTATTTCATGAAGTGGGATGAAGATGTATGCTTTTTAGTTGCTGACGCAGTTGGGGCTAAGGAAGTGTATGTAAAAGAAGTTTTAAAAAAGTGCTTGCAAGTAGATCTATTTTCTAGTGAATTATTTGAGAAATTTAAAATCATAACTTCTAAAGGGATACAAAAAAGATTCTTTGAAATTACAAAAAGAAGAAAGAGAGAAAACATAATAAATGAATATTTATTAGTTAATGTTGCAGAAACTGGGGTTATTGTTGCAGAAACTCCCATTACTGTTGCAGAAACTGGGGTTATTGTTAGCAAAAGTACACAAAGTAAAGTAAAGGAAAGTAAAGTAAAGAAAAGTATAAAGGGTGATATAAATAATAAGCTTATATCTAGACTAAATTCTTTGCTTAAAATTCCTGTGCATCCTAACTTCCTCACAAAAATCAATTCAAACATTGATGTTGAGAAGCTTATTGATGAGCTTTCTAAGAGCAAGTGGGTTTGTGAGAATCATAACCTTAACAAAGCTAACAACTCTTTTCTTGTAAAACTTTGTAACGGAGATTATAGGGATTATAAGAGACCTAGTTCCAATAAATTTAATAACTTTCAGGGAATTACTGACTCTTTTTCTGCTGAAGAGCTTGAAGATGTTGCTATGAAGAAGCAGAAAGAGGGATTTGAGAAGTTAGGAGTTAATGTTGATGTATAAAAGACCTAGTAAATACAGGGCAATTAAGACAGTCGTTGATGGAGTGACTTTTGACAGTAGGAAAGAGGGCAGGAGGTATAGGGAATTAAGAATTCTAGAAAAAGCAGGAGTCATTAAAAATCTATGCCTGCAGCCTCACTTTTTGCTACAGGATTCTTATAAAAAGAACGGAAGGGCAGTTAGGAAGATTGAGTATATAGCTGACTTCTCCTACTATGACTTAGAAAAAGATAAGTTTGTAGTGGAAGATGTAAAAGGCTTAAAGACTGATGTTTATAGGCTCAAGAAAAAGATTTTTGAGTACAAATATCCTGATTTGGAAATTAGTGAGATTTAGAAAATGTTAAGAAATGTTAATGTTTTAACGTGGCACAAAATAATCGGTAATAATCGGTGATTTAAAAAATTACACGATTAGCAGATAGAAATTAAAAGGAGTGACAATGAATAATTTTATAGTTGTATATGACAAAGAGATGAAGGACAAGGGCAGAGATAGTTACATCAAGGCCATTAAAAGGGAAATTCCTGATGCGGTTATTGCTGATATCAACAAAAAAGGTTGTATTCAAGATCCTTATAAAGTTTTGTTTCTTAAGCCACTTGATGAAAACACTGCTCGAAATGCAGTGGAATTTCTAAAAAGGTATCCACGTTATGACATTGAAGGAGTGGTAACGGGAAGATTGACAATAACTGCTGAAGCTATTATTAGGATTATTGGTCCAGCAAAGAATAAGACAGTGGTTATTATAAATCAATCTGATGTTTTAGGGATTCCACTAGCAAAGGAACTAATTGAACGTGGGGCAAATGTAATTAGTCTTAATTCGTCATACCCTTGTATAGACAACTTGCTGACTATGACTGATGTTGATGTTTTAGTTTCTGCAAGCGGTAAGTACGAGTATAAACTAGACAGGATTCTAACAAGAATGATTGATGTTAAAGTCGACTTATCTGACGACTTAGAAGATCCTATAAAAATAACTACAGTTCCTACTGTGGAAGTCTTAAAAGAAAGGCTTGAGGAATGAGAAAGACTAAAAAAAAGAAAGAGAAGAAACCAACATATAACCTAACGTGGGAGCAAATCCAAGATATTAAGTTAAAAGCTACAAATGAAGCCATGGACTTTGCTTTTGGGCAGATGATGCTTCTACCTTTGATGGTTTTAAGAGATAAATATGGTTATGGTGCAAAGAGGCTTGAAGAGTTTATAGACAATGTGGCAGACATGCTAGACAGTTATAATAAAGGTTATTTGGATTTAGATGATATTGAAAAAACATTGGAAGAAGAAACTGGCATAAAAGTTATAAAAGGAGTTAAATAGTGAATTCTATTATTAAAAATAGAATTGACCTATAAGGTTAGGAGGTAGAAAAGTGAGAGTTGAAGATTTAGCTAATGAGTTAATATTACACAATCCAGAATTTGATACTTTTGAAGTGACTATAAGCGATGAGGATAACGAAGAATATGAAATTAGGTCTGCTGATGGCTCTTTTGTTCAATATAAAGATGGCAGAATAATTCATGGCTATGAGGTGGAAGAATGAAAGTTAAAGATTTAATAATGAAACTAATTTATTGCGACCCAGAAGCAGAGGTTAGATGTGTAACCTACGAAAATGAGAATGAAGATGCTGACGAATTTGCTTTAAATATAAGGACTTTGGAAGATTATGAAGATAATGTTGATTTGGTCCTTGATAATCTGAATGTTGGTAGAGTTAACGAGGACCAAATCTTCAAGATACTGAGAAATAAAGTCCTTGACTGGGCAAAGGATAAAGATTTACTTCACGAAGAAAACGCAGAAAAGCAATTTATGAAGTTTGTCGAGGAAGTTTTTGAGTTTAAGAGTGAAATGGACTATTTAACTAGAATAGGTCAATCATCAGAAGAAGTTTATTCTGATTATGAACAGATAGAAGCCCAAGAAAACATGGAACTTGAAATGGGAGACATTTTTGTAACTCTAATAATTTTATGTAAACAGATAGGAATAAACCCTGAAAGCTGTTTGGAAATGGCTTATAAAAAAATCAAAGATAGACAAGGAAGGACCATAAATGGCACTTTCATTAAGTCGGAGGATTTATGATGAATGCAAAGGTGTCTATTGATTCCCTATAAAACTTTTAGGGATAAAATTAAAATTGTAAATTACTACGAAAGAAGAGGCTACTATATAGAAGTTTGGGAAGGTTATATTTATTGTTATAGGGGGAAATAATGACTAAGGAGCAGTTAGGGCAATACAAGTGCCTGTGTCTTGAAATCAAAGAACTTGAAAATAGGCTTAACAATTTAAAAACTCAAGAAGTAACTGACAAAGTCCTTGCATCTGCTTCTGATTTTCCCTATAACCAATATGAGCTTAAGATTAAGGGCTATGAAGATGATAAGTACATAGAGAAGATAAGAGCAAGACTTATCAGAAGGATTAGGAGATGTAAGAAGCTTAGGCTTGAAATAGAGGATTTTATAGAGAGAATAGAGGACTCAAGGATCAGGTTAATATTTGAGCTAAGATATATTCATGGTAAAAGTTGGGTATATATATCAAATAAATTAGGCAGCAGTAATGAGAGTTATGCTAGAAAAAGTCATGATAGATATTTGAATAACACGAAAACATAATTATCAGGAACATAAATAATGAGGTGTTTCAATGAAAGCAAACTGGGAAGATTATCAAGTTTATTTTTGGAAAAAATATTTATACTTAGAAGAAAAGGTAATGGAAACAGAAAAATTTGTGACATTCTGCAGAAGTAACAAATATATTTTTTCTAATATATTTGAAGAATTATTAGTTGTAATATGTACAGAGATAGAGATTGCCTTTAAAGAGTGGTTACAAATTGAAAAAGGATCCATAGGATATTTTTTAACAAAATTATTGAATGAAATTAGTGTAGAAGAACTTAACAAAATAGTTATTGTTAAATTATGCAATATTGGGTTAATGCCATTTAATGACTTAAGTTACTTGGTCAGTGTAAATATGAATAAGAACGACAAGTTAAAGGGGTTTGATGCATCTAAACATTTGAAATGGTGGAAAGCTTATAATAACATTAAACATAATAAGCTTAAATACAAGGAACAAGCTAATTTAGAAAATGTATTGAATGCTTTAGCCGCATTATTTATATTAGAAAGCTTAAGAATAAAAAATATGGATAATGCAGATTCTAATGATGCCTTTGATTGCCCTTACAAGCCATCACAGTTATTTGATTCCAACATAGAAACTAAAAGATATATTGATAATGCTGGTAATTCACTAATAACTGATGAAGAAATCAGAGAATTATTTTTGTGATTAAGTAATAACTAAATTGTCCGTTTTGTGCGATTTTTGTGTGCTAGTATATATTATGAAAGAATGTAATAGTTATGGGTTCATAAAGTTATGGATTTCAATCAATTTTAACGCTCCCCTAAGAGGCTTGCTGAGGCAGGTCTCTTTTGTTATGCACAAATTTATTTTGGAGGTGATGGTGTATGAAATTAAACGCGAGAGATAAAAAGTTTGCTGATGAGTACATCAGAACTGGAAAAATAATTGAATCTGCAATTAAAGCTGGCTTTGCCGAAAGTACAGCAAGAGATAGGGCGGCTGAGTGGTTAAATCCTAATTCAAAGTCTGCCAAGGCTTCTGTTTTAGGATATATAAATGAGATCAATAAAAAAATTGAAAAAGAAAAGATTGCTGATGCTAAAGAAATTCAAGAATTCTGGACTAAGACTTTTAGAGATGAAGAAGTTGAGATGAAGGACAGAATTAAAACTAGTGAGTTATTAGCTAAGGTTCAAGGTGCTTTTATTGAAAATATTAATCTCACAGGAAATATAAAAACTAATAATCCTTTCGATGATTTGAGTGTAGAGGAACTTAGAAAGTTAATTAAGAGTGACTAGGAGGTTTATTATGGCTATTGACTATGAGATAAAGAAACAAGCTAAACTTGCTATTGCAAGAAAAGACTTTTATTATTACTGCCAACTTAAAACTCCAAAGTTTTATAAGGAAGGCAGAGCTTATTTAAAAGAGTTTTGTAGCAGTTTACAAGCTTTTATGAATTCAGATAAAAAAGTTCTCATAGTTAATATGCCTCCGTAGCTTAGACATGGGAAGACTTTTACAATAGGTCATTTTATACAGTGGCTTTTAGGTAACGATAACTCTTTAAAAATAATGACTGGATCATACAATGAAACTCTTTCTACCTCTTTTTCTAAAATGGTAAGAGATTCTATCACAGAGAAAAAGGCAGATAAGGATAAAGTTGTATTTGCTGATATTTTTCCACAAACAAACATAAAACAAGGAGACGGTGCTGCTAATCTATGGAGCTTGGAAAAGGGAAACAATAATTATTTAGCAACTTCTCCAACGGGAACTGCAACGGGTTTTGGTGCAAATATAATTGTAATTGATGACTTAATAAAGAACGCAAGTGAAGCTAACAATTCTTTAAATAGGGATAAACAATGGTCTTGGTTTACAGACACAATGCTATCTCGTTTAGAGGGCAATGATTGGAAAATTATCGTTGTTATGACGAGATGGCACTCAAAGGACTTGGCTGGCAGGCTTATTTCTCACTGCAATGAAAATAAGATTAGTTATAAACAGATATTATACAAGGCAATAAAAGAAGATGGATCTATGCTTTGTGATGATATTTTAAATTATGATTCTTACACAATTAAAACAAAAACAATGAGTCCAGAAATTGCTCTTGCTAATTATCAGCAAGAGCCTATTGATTTAAAGGGGACTTTATATAAAAGTTTTAAAACTTATGATGAAATTCCTAAGAATATGTTTGGTAATTATAAGTTTACCGAAATTAAGTCCTATTGTGACACTGCAGATACTGGTGATGATTACCTTTGTAATATTATTTATGGTGTGTTAAATAGAGAAGCCTATATTTTAGATGTTTATTATACAAAGGATCACATGGAAATAACTGAAAAAGAAGTTGCAAAAAGGCTAACAGAATTCAAAGTAAACAATGCACTTGTTGAAGGGAATAATGGTGGAAGAGGATTTGCAAGACAAGTTGAAAGAAATATGAGGGAACTTGGCAATCACAAGACTATTATAAGAACATTTCATCAAACCAATAATAAGAATGCAAGGATACTTAGCAACGCTACTTGGATTATGGAACACATTTATTATCCTAATAACTGGCACAACAAGTGGAATGAATATTTTATTAGCATGAAAGAGTATCAAAGAGAAGGTAAGAATCCACATGACGATGCACAAGATGCAACTACAGGAGTTGCAGAAAATATAATAGAGGCAGGGGGTTTATATTTTGGATAATATATCTCCAAAAATAATTAGAAAAATTCTAGATGATTATAGGAATAGTGAAGAATACAAGGATATCTTAACAAGTTATAGATATTACAATAATAATCAGGAAATATTAGACAAAAAGAGATTAGCCATAGGAGCAATAAAAGGGACTAGAGAAGAAGTCAACAATTTACCTAATAATAAAATAATGAATAACTTATATTCTGTTTTAGTAGATCAAAAAAAGAATTATCTACTTACAAGACCTATAGGTGTTAATACAGAAAATAAAAGTTATCAAAAAGAATTAAATGAATTATTTGACTTAAAATTTCATAAGCTAATTAAGTCAGTTGGCAAGGATTCCTTACTTGCTAATATGGGATATATTTATCCTTATATAGATTTTGAGGGCAATTTTAAATTAATGAAGTTTGACCCTCTTGAAATAATACCTATTTGGGAAGATAAGCTTCACACTTGGCTTAGTGGTTTCATTAGATTTTATACTTCTGTTGATTATGATGACAATGAAACACAAATTGTTGAATACTATCACTTATATGGAATTGATAAATACCTTGAGAAAAACGGAGAATTGATTTTAACAAGTAGAGAAGCTTATTTTACTATCGGAGATGAAATAGGAAATTGGGGAAGGATTCCTCTTATTTATTTTAGAATGGATGAGCAGGAACAGCCTCTTCTAAATAGGGTTAAGACTTTACAAGATGCAATAAATCAAATTCTTTCAAAGTTTATGGATTCTATGGACGAAGATTCAAGAAACACAATTTTAGTTCTAAAAAATATTGGTGGGCACGATGAAGAATCTTTAAAAGAAATAAGAAAAGGCATAAATAGAAGTGGAATACTTGCTTTCTCCTCAAATTCACAAACAGGTAATGCTGATGTTTCCACATTAAAAGTTGATATGGACATTAGCAATTACCAGACCCTATTAGAGATATTAAGAAGAGCAATTATTGATGTAGGAAGAGGGGTTGACACTAATTCAGACTTATTTCAAAGGGCTGTAAATCAAATGACAATTCAATCTCTTTATACCAATATAAATTTAGATACCAATGAGATGGAAACTGAATTTAAGGTAAGTTTAGATATTCTTCTTTATTTTTATAATTTCTATAAGGGTTATAAGTATCAAAAAGTTGACTTCACTTTTGATAGAAATATTTTAATTAACGAATCTGCGACAATAGAAAATGCTCAGAAATCATCAGGCATAATTTCTGAAAAAACTATAATGAAGCATCATCCTTGGGTTAATGATGTTGAAGAAGAAATAAAGCAAAGAAACCAAGAGATGAAAGAGGAGTCCGATTATGACGGATTACTGGAAGAATAGATTTATAAAATCAACAAAGGATGTATTTGATAGTGATGAAGAATATGTAAAAGAGATCTTTAAAATTTATGAAAGTACTATTGAAGACCTTGATAGCGAAATATTTAAACTATTAAACTCCATTGAAGATGTGAGCATGGCAGAAGCTAAGAAGCTTTTAAATAAATATGAGATTAGATCCTTTAAATCTGGTCTTGATGAGTTTAGAAAGACATCAAAGGGCTTTATTAGTCCTGATGTTGAAAAGGAACTTGATATAGTTTCAAGAAGAGTTAGGATATCAAGACTTCAAGCTATGCAAGTGTCTATGAAATCAAAGGTAGCAAGTCTATTAAATCAAGAACAAAAGAAATTATTTGCTCATCTTTCAAATAAATTTACATCTTCTTATTATAAAGATTTATACGAATTGCAGAGAATTACAGGATATAAAAATATAAATAGTCTATCAAAAGACTTTGTAAATAATATTTTAAACACTTCATGGACAAGTGACGGAGAAAACTTTTCTGATAGGATTTGGAAGAGGAAAGATAAACTCTTAAACACTCTTGATACTGAATTAAGGCAAGGCTTAATTACAGGGAAAAAACCAGATGAAATTACAAAAGTTATTTCCGAAAAATTAGAAGTTAGTAAATCTAATGCTAAGAGGCTTGTTTTAACAGAAAGTTCAGCCATACATTCGCAGTCAAGAAAAGCAATGTATGAGAGAATGGGAGTAGAAAAGTATGAAGTAGTAGCGACCCTTGATTTAAGAACTTCTGATATTTGTAGGAAGTTAGATGGAAAAGTATTTGATGTAAAAGACTATGAAATAGGAGTTACAGCACCACCCTATCATGTGTATTGCCGCTCGACAACAGTACCTTATTATAACGATGACATTCAAGCTGAAATAGAAAATACTAGGATGGCAAGAGATCCTGAGACTGTGAAAAGTGTTAGAGTTGAGGATTTAACCTATAAAGAGTGGTATGAGAAATATGTTGTAAATAGTGATCCAAATGATTATAATATAAGTGAACATATATTCGGAAAGACTAAAAAATTTAAAAACTTTGAGGATTTTGAAGAGTTTATTGGAGTGGACAATCTTTTTGATTTTGAAGATTCAGTAAGTACAGATGAAGCAAAAAGTATAGCATTCTATTCTCATACAGGTGATAAGCAGATAAATTCAATTCTTAGAAGTGGGATTGCTGATGATGACATAAAAAGTTATGTTCAGGATTTAGATAATATAATATCCAGGTTTGAAGTTCCCGAAGACGTTTCTCTATACAGAGGTAGTAATTTAGATTTTCTTTATAGGGAATTTAATATTAATAACTTAGAAGATCTTTTAGGGAAGTCTTATATTGATAAGGGATACACAAGTACTTCTATAATTTTAGATAATGCCTTTCTTAATAAAGATGCTGTATTTGAGATAAAATTACCAGGAGGAAAAGGTAGAGGAGCTTTTATTTCAAGTTTTAGTAGGCATTTTGATGAACTTGAATTTTTATTAAAGAGAAATACTAAGTTTAAAATAGTTGATATAAGAGAATGGTATAATCCAAGACAAAAGAAAAATGTATCATATATAGTATTGGAGGTTTGTGATGTTTGAATTTGATAAAAAAGACTGGGAAAAGTATTTAAATGCAAGTGGTTTTTTTGATGAATATCCAAATCTTCATGTTGATGAAACTTTTTTCATTAAAAGTAAAGAATTTTATGAAGATTTTGGATATTACACACCGATGGGTAAGTTTAGAGACCTTAATAGTGACTATGAGCTTAGAATTGAAAGGTTTGAACCTTTAAAATATCACAAAAATAGAGAATTTAGCAAAGATGATTATTTTGCTTATATCGACAGAAGGATACCAGGCCATTCTCCAAAGATAACCAGAAAAAGAAAAATCTTTGTTGGAGATGCTGAGAGATGTTTTGAAAAATATCAAAGATATTCTCCAGGAACTCCAGTAGATTCTTTCACGGGTCACAAGGAACTTCATGAGTTACAAGAGTAATTTTTATAAATTTGGAAAATTTTTAATAAAATATAGATGGTGAGCACATTAACAAAAAGTTAGATGTGCTTTTTTATTGGTCAAAGTGGGAAGTGCTACAAGTTATATTTTTGCACATAGGGGTGGGACAAATAACTTGAAAGTTAGCCAACTGTAAAATGGCGATTAGTAACTATTGCGTAAATAGGAGGTAAATTATGTTAAGTAAAGAAAAGTTGTTAGAAATGGGAATTGCTGAAGATCTTGCAGATAAGATTTTGGAAGATGTCAACAAGGATTATGTGCCTAGTTATAGATATAAGGAAGTAAAGGATGGCTTGGAAAGTCTTAATAGTGAAATCTCTAAGAGAGACAAGCAAATAGACGGTTTAAAGAAACTTAGTGGAAACAAAGAAGAACTTGAAGCTGAAATTAATAGTTTAAAGGAAGCTAATAAGAAAGCTAAGGAAGAAGCTGAGGAGAATTTAAAAGCTATAAGAAAGGACAATGCTATTACTGAATATCTTTATAATCAAAGGGTCAATAATGTTGGAGTCTTAAAGAAGTTACTTAATAATCAAGATATCAAATACGAAGATGAAAAGCTTATTGGTATTGATGAACAAATGAAAACTTTAAGGGAAGATAATTCTTTAAAATCTTTATTTGCAAATAATGATTTTAGAGGGACAAATCCAAATATTGCCGGAGATAACAGGGAAAAGCCTAAGGGTCTTTTTGATGCTGTTATTAAGAGAGAAGACCAAGAAGAAAAATTTAATCCGTGGGGATAATAGGAGGTAAATAATGTTAGGAAAGAATATTGCTTATGATGGTAAAAATAGTGTTTTAGTTTTTGCTGATCCTTATGTAGCTGTAACAGTTACATTAAAAAAGGGAAGTGGCAAAGATATAAGTGGAAGAAGTATTGTTAAAGCAGGAAGTGTTTATCCAAAAAATGATGCTACTGCTAAGGGAATTATTCCCTTTGATATTGATGTAACCGATGGAGATATGGAAGCACCTCTTCTTATTGAAGGTTATGTTTATAAGGACAAGCTTCCTGAAGCAATTAATGCTGAAGCAAAGTTAACTGAAATTAAATTAGTATAAGGGGGAAATATAAATGCCAGAACAATTAACGAATGCTATTTTAAACTTAAATAATGGAAATTTAGATTTAAGAGAGTACGCAAGAACAAGACTAGAGGGAGATAATATTGGGAATTTATTATTTCCTAATATAAAGACTGATGATTTGAAAATCGAATATATTATTGGTGGTAATAAGCTTCCTGTTACTGCTGAAGTTTATGCACCAGATACTAATACAAAGTTATCAGGAAGAAATGGATTTGCTAAAAATATTTTAGATATGCTTTTAGTTAAGGATTCTAAATTTATTTCAGAAAATGAGATTGTTAAGCTTCAAAATCCAAGAACTACTGCAGAGGAACAAGCTGTTTTAAATAAGATTTTTAATGATGTTGATTTAACTATTGATTCTGTTTACAAGAGAATTAATATGATGAGATTTGAGATATTACAAACAGGAAAACTCACTCTTGATGAAAATGGTGTTACAGGTGTTATTGATTATCACATGCCAGAAGCTCATCAAGAAACTTTAAAGACAAGTGCAAGATGGTCTGAAGCTACGGCTGATCCTTTAAGTAATCTTGATACTTGGGTAGATAAAATTGTTGAAGATACTGGGGTAAATCCTAGTAGAATGTTAATGGATAAGGCAACTTCAAGACTTCTTTTAAATTCTGAAGCAGTAAGAAAGTCTATTTTTGGAGTTAATTCTTCTATTGTACCAAGCATGCAAAACTTAAATGACTTTTTAAGTCAAAGAGATTTGCCAACTATTGCAGTTTACAATGAAAAATATAGGCTTGCAGATGGAAGCCTACTTCCTCTAGTTAAAGCAAATACTGTAATTCTTATGCCTGAAACTAAGCTGGGAAATACTTATTTCGGTTTAACTGCTGAAGAAGTTGAACTTCCACAAGTTTCTAATATTGATCTTAGAAATAAGGACTTCATAACTTCTGTTATTTATAGAAGAATAGATCCAGTAGCAAGAATTACTAAATCTGTTGCAAGAGCAATTCCATCTTTTGAAGCTTGTAATGAAGTTTTTGTTGCTAAAGTAAAATGATTAGCCTTGATAATGTAAATAAAATTATTAGAGAGTTGGGTGGAGATGAAATTGATGCCCAGCTTTTTAATTTTGTTCATGATGAGGTCTTGGATATTTTAAGATGGGCTTGCTACAGGGAAGACTTCCCAGAAGATGCTAATAGGTTTATTGAGTATTTTATAGCTATTAAAGGAATTCTAAATACAATAGAAACTGAAGATTTAAAAAATTCTAAAGAACCTAATGAAAAAAGAGAAAGATTTGCTAAATCAATTACTATTGAAAATACTAGAGTTGAATTTGATAGTAGAAGTGATGAAGAAATAAGAGATGCTAAAATTTTAAGTTATAAAAATAGGTTAAATGATTTATTTGATTTTAGACTTGAAATTTTTTGCAGCAGATACAGGTGCTTAAAATGGTAATTGATTATGATTCATATGGAAAAAGTCTATCACTTTTATTTGAAGATAGGGTAACTGCAATTTGCCTTGAAACTTATGAAGATGAAAAGACTAAAGTAACAAGGAGAAAAAAGGTTACTGTTGTAAGAGATGAACCTTGTAGGCTTAGCTTCAACACATCTTCTCACAGTGATGATTTTATTGGTCATAGTGAAGCAGAGAGAAAAGATATTTTGACAACAGGGCCTCATGTGGATATTCCGAAAGGTTCTGATGTTATTGTCACTAGATGTGATGGAAGTGTATATCATTATAAATTTTCTGATATTCCTTCAATTCATCTTTCTCACAGAAGATATGTCCTTGAAAAGGTTGATGTTTCATGAAAATTGATACAAAAGTTTTAAAGGATTATAGAAATAGTCTAGGCAAGTTCAAGAGGGTAACTGATGAAATTTTCATGGAGGCTGTATATGAGGTAGCAGGAAGAGTTTTTAGGGCTACTGTAAAAAATACACCAGTTGACACTGGTTTTCTTAGGGAGTCATGGAATATAGATGATGTTAAGAAAAAGGGAAGTGTCTATGAAATAGAAATTTCTAATGATGCAGAATATGCAAGCTATGTGGAATATGGTCACAGGATTGTTCGTGGTGGAAATACTTTAGGCTGGAAAGATGGGGTTTTTATGCTTACAATTTCTGAAAAAAACTTAGAAAAAGTTATGGATAGAATCTTTCAGAGAAAGTTTGAAAAGAGGTTTAAAGAGTTATGGTAGTTATTTTGCAGCCTGTAATTAATAGACTTAAAGAGCTCTTTCCTGATATAAGAATAGAAATTGACAGACAAAAGCAAGGGGTAAAAGCTCCTTGTTTTTTTGTTAACCTTGTTAGAACTGAGCTTATTAGACAATTTGACGATAGATTCTTTCTAAATAACACTGTAAATATTAATTATTTAAGAAGTGATGAAGATGATTTATTTAGATTAGAAGAAATTAGGTTCACACTTCTTACAGGAATGGAGCAGGTAAGGCTTAATAATATAGGAGTTACTTGTGAAAATCTCGAGACGAAAATTATTGATGGTGACCTTGTAATGACTTTTGATTTAAATGTTTGGATGGAAAAAGTTAAGATGCCTGATCCACTTATGAGAAGACTTAAACAGGAGGGTTTAATTAAAAATGAATAAAAAGACTGCTGCTCCTACTTTTACTAAGGAGCAATTTTTAAATGCTAAAGATCCAATAGGAAATGTTGATGCTCTTTATGCAATTTTAGAAGATGGTAAGGAATATACAAAGGAAGAAGCTCTAAAGCTTTATGAAGATTTTATGAATAGGGAGGTTAAATAATGGCTTATGGTGGTGGTACTTGGAATCCTCCAGTACAAAACAAAGTGCTTTCTGGAACCTATATTTGCTTTTCTTCAAAGGCAAGACCTTCGAATATTTTTGGTGAAAGAGGTTTTGTCGCTTGTGGTTTAAATTTAAGTTTTGGATTAGAAGATGAGATTATAACTGTTGAACCTTCAGATTTACAAAGGGAGTCTCTTGAGTTATTTGGTCTTGAATATACAGATAAAGAGTTATTACCGTTAAGAGAGCTTTTAGCCCATGCTAAGACTGCTTACATTTATAGATTAAATGGTGGTGGAGAAAAGGCAAAGGCAAGCCTTGAATCTCTTACAATAACTGCGAAACATTCAGGAACTAAGGGCAATGAATTTGTTGTTATTATTGCAAATAATGTTGATGAAGAAGAAAAGTTTGATGTTACTTTAAAAATTGGAACTCTTAAAGTTTATGAAAAAGTAGCAGTTAAAGATATAGAAGAATTATCAGATTGTCCTTATGTGGAATTTAAAGGAACTTTAACTAAAACTCTTGGTGCAAATTTAAGTGGTGGAACTAATGGAGAAGAAACTACAAAGGCACATACCGACTTCTTGGAAAAACTTGAAAAGAAATATATTAATGTGGTTGCCTATGCAGGAACTGATGAAGCCATAAAGAGAATGTATAAGTCCTATGTTGAGAGAAGAGTTAATCTTGAAGGAGCATACTTCCAAGCCGCTTTATATAATTTTGATGCCAATAGTGAACTCGTTATTAATGTCGCATCTAAGGCAAAAGAAAATGAAGCTGGTCTTGTTTATTGGGTAGCTGGTGCTGAAGCTGGTTGTGAAATAAATAGGACTGTTGGAAATGACATTTACGATGGCGAATATACAATCGACCTAAACATGAAACAAAGGGATCTAATTTCTGCAATTAGAAAGGGTCAGTTTGTCTTCCATGAAGTTGATAACAAAGCAAGAGTTTTGTCTGATATCAATTCCTTTACTGATTTTAGTGTTAAAAAGAATGAAGATTTCTCAAAAAATCAAATTATAAGAGTCCTCCATCAAGTTGGAAATGATATTTCGACTATTTTTAATACTAGATACCTTGATAAGGAACAAAACAACGAAATGGGAAGAAATATTCTCTGGAATGACATATATAATCACGCTCTTAAACTTCAAGGACTGGGTGCTATTACTAATTTAGAACCTGAAGATATAAAGGTTGAGCTTGGAGATACTAAGGATGCTGTTTACTGTGAATATTTAATCAATCCAGTTATGGCAATGGCAAAACTTTATATGCATGTGATTGTGGAATAGGAGGTTAAAGAATGGATAAATTTTTAGAACGCGGCGACTTAATCAATGGTAGATTTGGTGAGGCTGTTGTTGTTATTGATGGCAATAGAGAATCAATGTTTTATCTAAAAAATATTACTGCAAAGATTGATATTGATAGAGAAACTATTCCAAGGCTTGGCACTCCTGTTGATTTAAGTGTTGGGGGAAGTGCTAAGGGAACTTTCACAGCTACTATGTATGCACACACTAAGGCTTTTAGGGAAGTTTTAACTAAATATATGAAGACTAGAAAGGAAACATCTTTTGACATCTTCTTAACTCAAAATGATCCTAACTTTGAGGGTGGAGAAGACAGGCTTATTTTAAAGAGATGTTATTTAGATGGTGGAGAGATTTTTAAATTAGATATTGAAAATTCCCATTTGGAACAAGAAATCGAAGGAACTTTTGAGGATATTGAGGAGAAATAAAATGGAGAAAAATTTAAATTACTTTATGCCTGATGTGGCAAAAGAAAAAAGAGAAGATTTTGAAATCATTGTATCAGATAGATTTGTTGATGAAGAGGGGAATCCAGTAGCTTGGACTTTTAGACTTCTAAGTGCTAAGGAAATTGACGAATTAAAAAATGCTGCAATAGTTAAGAAAAACAAGAGTCTTTTAAAGGTAGATACTAAGAAACTTATTGTTGATACCATCTCAGAAACTATAATCTATCCTAATTTAAAAAGTGAAGAATTACAAAATGCCTATGGTGCAATGAATATTTCTGAACTTTTAGACAAGATGCTTGAAGGACGAGAATACGAAAGATTTACTGATAAGCTTATGAAAGCACAAGGATTTATGGATGATCCTGATGTAATTATAGGCGATGCAAAAAACTAATAAAGAGCGAGCCACTTTTAAGGTTCGCTCATAATTTATTTTGGGAAAGTAAGGGAAATATAAAAATTGAGGATTTTCTTGCTATGGATAGCGGACTTCAAGCTATATATATGGCAAGTTTTTTATTTAGAAATGAAGAATTAGAAAAGGCTAGAAAGAAGGTGAAGAAGTGAGTTTACAAACTACAATTTCAATGATTAATAATGTAAGTCCTATTCTTACAAATGTTATTGAGTCAATGAATATGGTTATTTCAGCAGCTTATAAGTTAAATGATTCAACAGAAAATATGATTGATACATCTTCTCTTGATGCTTCTTTAAGTTCTCTTAGAAATGCTCAGGCTGAACTTGCAAATATGGAAAGTTTTACAAGTAATCTTGAAAATGAACACAGAAATTACAACAAGACAGTTAGCGAAAGTGAGGGTCTTTTAAGTGGTATTAAAGGCAAAGTTATAGGGATTGTTGGAGCTTATGCAGGTCTACAAAGTATAAAGGCTTTTGTTGGCCTTTCTGATGAACTAACAAGTATTAATTCAAGGCTTTCTTTTATGCTTGGAGAAGGAGAAAAGCTTTTTGATGTTCAATCAAGGATTGCACAGGCTGCAAGAGATTCAAGAACTAATTATAAAAATATGGCTGATTCTGTTGCAAAGCTTACAATGCTTGCTGGCGATGCCTTTAGTGGACTTGAAGAAGCAACTAGGTTTAGTGAGATTTTAAATAAAAACTTTAAAGTTGGTGGTGCATCTGCTGAAGAACAAGCTGCCGCAATGTATCAATTAACACAGGCAATGGCTTCTGGAAGATTACAAGGATATGAATTTGTATCAATAAGAGAAAATGCTCCCTTACTTGCACAAGCAATAGCAAAGACTATGGGTGTTACTATGGGAGAGCTAAAAGAACTTTCGAGTGATGGCAAAATCACAGCCGATGTTATTAAAAGAGCTATGTTTGAGAGTGCAGATGATATTGAGAAAAGATTTAAGAAAATTCCTAAATCTTTTTCGGATTTAAAGACCGAACTTACAAACACATTGATTTTAGGTTTACAGGGACCAATGAAAAAGTTTAATAATTTTATAAACACAGATTCCTTTCAAGGATTTTTTAATAGTCTTACAAATGGAATTATGGTGTTTTCTCACTTTCTTGGTATGGCTCTTGATATAGGTATAAGTGGTTTTAATTTGCTGGCAAATTCTATTAATATTGTTGGACCACCTCTTATGGGTTTATTAACTATTTTTGGGATCTATAAGACTGCTCTTGCAATTAATAATGGTTTAGCCTTTATTTCTTCCACTGCTCACTTCTTAATGGCAAGGGCAGTTAGTTTGTATGCAATAGCTACTGGTAAGGCGACAGCTATTCAAGGTGGATTTAATGCTGCATTTTTAGCAAGTCCCTTGTTTTGGATTCCTGCAATTATCATAGGAGTCATTGGGCTTATTTATGGAATTGTAGCTGCAATTAATAAGGTAACGGGAGCTACTTATAGTGCAACTGGCTTAATTGTGGGCTCAGTCCTTTGGGCTGGGGCGACAATTTTAAATATTGCTATTGGTCTTATTAGTGGTTTAATTCAGCTTATCTACACAGGATTTGTTAGTCCATTTATATCAATTATAGAATGGCTTTTAAATGCAGCTAAGGGTGGATTTGATTCCTTTGGTGATGCAGTTAAGAATTTAATTGGAAATATTATTTCTTGGTTTTTAGATTTAGGCAAAGTTGTAACTAAGATAATTGATGCTATTTTTGGGACTGATTGGTCTGGTGGTCTTGAAGGATTACAAAATAAAGTTCTTAGTTGGGGAAAGAATGAAGAAGCTATTACCCTTGATAGAGAAGTTCCTGAGATAAAGAGAATTGAAACTAAGGAATGGTTCAATAAAGGCTACAAGTGGGGAGAAGATAAGGCAAAGTCCATTAAAGGTTTTGCATCTAATATAGTTGGACAAAAGGAACTTGGAAATAATCTTGAATCTAAAGATTTTTTAAATACTGATGCTATGACTGATCCACTTGATGAAATTGCAGAGAATACAAAATCCATGAATGACAAAATGAAAGATAGTGAATGGGATAACAACAATTTATCTGCTTTAAAGGGGCTTATGGAAACTAGGGCTATTAATGATTTATCAAAAGAGATTAAGCTTGAAGTATATAACCAGTTTACTGGAGATATTAAGAGTGATGTTGATGCTGAAAAAATTATTGATGAAGCAAATAAAAAGTTATTAAAAGACCTTATCCTGAATATAAATGGAGGTTGATTATGAGTAAAAAACCTTATCAACTATATATTGACGGAATGGAAATTCCTATAACTCCTTCAAAAATAAAGAATAAAATAAGCGGACAGAATGATTTTTATGATTTAGTAAATGGTGAAACCTATACAGTTTTAAGAAAGAGTAAGTTACAGGAATATTCTTTTTCTTTTTATGCCTTTTCAGAAGAACATGATGGTGTCGATTTATACACTCCTCAACAGGAGATTATAAAAAAATTTGAGGAATTAAAGAAAGAAAAGAAAATCTTTGAATTTGTTATTTTAAGAATTACATCGGATCCTAATCTTAGAAATTCCATCTGCAAGTATATGACTCTTGAAGATTACAGCATTGATGAAGACAGCAAAATCGGGACTAACATATTAATTGATTTGACTTTAAAAGAATATCAGCCATTAAAGACTATTAAGTTAAAAGATACTGGATCTAGCACAGATAAAAGACAAGTCAATAAGATTGTAAAAACAGCTATTGCAGCAGCTCCTTTAACTGTACCAGTAGTGGCAAAAGCATTTTTTAATCCAAAAACTATTTATAAAATGGCAAAGAGGTTTAAGAAATGAAGCAGAAAGAAAAGATTTATCAAATATTTATTGCAAATAATGGAAAAATTTACCAGCCTGTAATCAAAGGAAAGGTCACTATTAAGTGGGAAAGAGGATTTAGGGCTGGTATTTTAGAATTTGATGTTGTAAAAGATGAGATTATTGATTATCAGGAAGGTAATCCTGTTAGTTTTAGTATTGATGGCAAAATTGTCTTTAAGGGATATGTTTTTAAGAAGACTAGGGATAAAAGACAAGTTATTTCTACTGTTTGTTATGACCAAATAAGGTATTTGAAATCAAGAGACACCTATCAATACTCTTCTAAGTCTATGAGCGATTTATTAAAACAAATTTGTAGTGACAGAAATTTACAAGTCGGAGAAATTGAAGATACTTCATATAAAATTCCTAAAAGGCTTGAGAAAAACCAAGAGTATTTAAATATGGTTAAGGTTGCAAATGATATAACCATATCTCAAACTGGAAAGATTTATACACTTTTTGATGATTGTGGAAAAATTTCTTTAAAATCTGCTGATAAGATGATTGTGAATTGTCCCATTAGCTATGACAATATTGTAGATTTTTCTTATGAAACAAGTATTGATGATGGAACTTATAACAGGGTCGTTGTTTATTTAACTGATGATGACGGAAGACTTATTAAAAAAGTTGTGAAGCAAGATGAGAAAAACATTGCTAAGTGGGGAGTGCTTGAATACACTCTTACAACAAATAATGCAGAAGATATTGAAAATAAAGCCTCACAAATTCTAGAAGTTTTAAACAGAAAGTACAGAAGTCTTACAATAAAAGAAGCTATAGGAGATATTAGAGTTCGTGCAGGCTCTGTTATTCCTGTTGAGATGATTGCAATCGGGGACATTAATATTAATTCTTATATGCTTGTTGAAAAAGTCACTCATACTTTTTTTGATGATGCACACTTTATGGATTTGGAAGTCATGAATAAGGACATTCAAAAAATTGGTGATGTTGATGGCATTATTAAGGACAAGGAAAAACAAAATAAAGGATCTAATGTAAATGATTTTAATGATATTGGAAAGGCTGTAAGAAAATCTAATAAACTTGATGGTTCAACTGAATTACAAGTAAGAGATTTACCTAAGGCTAGCAATAGGAAGATGCAGACAATAGTAAATAAAGCTGAAAGCATGATAGGAACAAGAGCTTATAAGGGAAGATGCCAAGGATTTGTAAGAGTTTGTTATGAATCTGCTGGAATACATGGAAGTGCTGGAAGTGCCAAGACTGCTGGTAACAAGTGGATTGTAAGTTCGAGTAGAAACAATATTCCTGTTGGTGTTGCAGTATATTTTAACAGTCCATATTCACCACAATTTGGTCATGTAGGAATTTATGCTGGTAATGGAATGATGATAGATGCAACTGATACTACTGTCAAGAAACATAAAATCGGCGGATGGTGGAAACACTATAGAGGCTGGGGATATCAAGGAGGTGTAGTTCCAAAGTAATGAATGATGAGATTTTAGATTTAAAGGGTGCTATTGATGAAATAGTCAATCAGAATTTAGGAAGAAGAATGAGCTCTGAGATTGTTTATTGCAAGTTGATTTCTCTTGATCCTCTTGATTTTATTCCTGAAAATGATGATAAATTACACATCATGGAAGAATATTTAGTTGTTCCTAAGTATAGGCCCTTTACTAAAAAAGATTTAGGCAAGAAGTTTGTTCTCATTTCTAACGATGGAGGACAGACTTATTTTTATATGTATGAAGCATCAGAACCACAAGGTTCCAATGGAATCCCTTATCATTTTGAGGGGACTCACGAGTTTATAAGTGGTGAAATGAAATGCACCTTACACGGAACTTGCCCTCATGGTGATGTTGTAGTTACTCATGGAAGTGTAGAGTCATACAAGGGAAAAATTAAAGATGAGATGCACAAAAATCACATCAATGATTAGAGGTGATTAAATGATACCAGAATTTAACAATGAATATGAGTATGGTGATGAAATTGAAATAATTCCGCAGCCTTCTTTTACTCACAAGATGTGGATAAATGAAGAGAGGGTCAAAAAATATATTTATGATGATTTGGAAGCTTTAAGGCAGATGATTTATAAATGTATTAATACTGAGAGAGGAGTTTATCCTATTTACCCAAGTTTTGGCGTTAAGAAGGAAGATTTATTTGGGAAAAGGAAGGAATATGCATATATAGTTTTAACTAGAAGGATCACTGATTCCTTAGTATTAGATGACAGAATTGAAGATGTTTTTGATTTTTCTTATGTAAATGAATGGAGTAAGGAAGATAATCTAGGAATGAAATTTAAGGTTAAGACTATTTTTGACGATAAAGTAATTGATATAGAAGAGGTGATAAGAATTGGCTAGGGGAATTTATGAACCTATCTTTGATGATAATACTTTTGAAAATGTACTTGAAAGAAATTTAGATAGGATTCCAGATGAATTCGACAAGAGGGAAGGCTCTGTTATTTATGATGCGATTGCACCAATGGCAATTGAAATTTCTCTTTTATATTCTTATTTGGATTTTCTATTTAAAAATGCCTTTGGTGATACTGCTAATAGGTACTGGCTTATTGAAAGGGCAAAGGAAAGAGGGATTGAACCTTACAAGGCTACTAAAGCTGTTATTATTGGAAGGTTTGATGCAAAACTTAATATTGGAGATAGATTTTTTATAGATGATATTTATTACACAGTTTCTAAACTTCAAAAAGAAGAAAAGGAACTGTTTTTTTATGAACTCATTTGTAATGAGGAAGGATCTATTGGAAACATAGAAGGTGGTAAATTAACACCGACAAGGACTATAAGGAATCTTAATTTAGCTGAGATATATAAACTTGCAATACTTGGTGAAGATGAAGAGGATACTGAAGATTTTAGAGAAAGGTATTTTGAAACTATTAAGTCCATTGCTTATGGTGGCAATATTGATGATTATAGGAAAAAGGTAAAGGCTATTGATGGGGTTGGACTCGTGAAAGTTATTCCTGTTTGGAATGGTGGTGGAACAGTAAAATTAATTATTACTGATTCAAAATTTAAGGAGCCGACATCAGAACTTATTTCTAAAGTCCAAGAAATTATAGACCCCATACCTTTTCATCAGAAGGGAGTGGGAGTTGCTCCTATTGGTCACTATGTAACTGTAGTTGGTGCTAAGTCAAAGAAAATAAATATTACTTGTGAAATTTTAAAATCTCGAGATTCAAATTTGGAAGAAATAAAAAGAGAGATAGAAAAAGATGTAGAGGAGTATTTTAAGAATCAAAGGAAAATATGGTCTAGCTATGAGAAAGTAGATTCTAGTATTTATGTTGAAAATGATATTAGATTGGCAAAAATAACTAGCATAGTTTTAAACGTTGCTGATGTTATTGACTATGACACCATTAAGTTTACAGATACAGATAAAAAAGTATTTGAGCTTTCTGAAGATGAACTTCCTGTTTTAGGTGATGTCATTGTTACAGAGGTTAGAAATGGATAAGAAATTTAATGTTGATATAAATAATATTAATCTCCATGAACTTGAAGATGTGATTTTTATAAATCGAGATGTTGATATAGGTAAGCACCTTCCACAGGATATTATTGGGAAAGGTGCTGAATTTACTAATATAAGATTTAGAGAAAACATTGAACTTTCTAATCTTTGGGCGAAACTCAATTCTTTGATGGAAAATTTATATATTGGATCAGCAGATAAACTTGGACTAAGTGCTTATAAAAAGTTAATTGATGATGAGAATATAAAGGGTGATCTGGAAGACCAGAGAAAAAAGATTTATGCCCTTTGGAATATGGCCAGAATTTGGACCCACAGAACCTTTGAAGAGTGGTTAGATTTATATTTAGGCAAGGGAAATTATATTTTATCTTTTGACTATGATAAATATGGAATTGAGATACTGGTAAATATAAAAGAATCATTGAACTTAGAACTTGATGATTTTCAAAAGAAGGTTAGAGATATTATTCCTGCTAACTTGACACAGTTTATAAGAATTAAGTTTATTAGAGACCAAACCATTTATTATGGTATGTATGGGCAAAAGGCTAAGAGGATTACTATTATGGCAGTTAAGCCCGAGGACAGGGTCTTTAATTTATCTACTTATTATGGCATTGGTGTGGTTAGGAAGAGGCTCAAGAGAAGGGCAATTATGCCTGATGTATGGACTGTAGATGATGTGGGAATGATGAAGGAGATTGAAGATGGAAGTGAGGTGGACTTGAAGTATGACAGATAATTTAAGGGACTTGCCTGTAAGTAGGACTTTAAAGGACAAGTGGCTCTTATCCTGGGATGAAACGCAGCAAAAATTCGCAAGAGTATCTCCTAAGATGCTGACTTCAACTATTTACACAGAAGATGGGACTCCTCTTGATGAACTTTTAAAGGTTACACCTGCTGAACTTGCAAAGATGGTTGAGGATATTCTGGCAGGTGCTCCTGAGGCTTACAATACTTTCTTGGAAGTATCTCAAGCACTGGAAGGTAACAAGGACTCTATTAGTGAAATCTTTAGGGAAATTTCTAAGAGGATTGTAAGACCAGATGGTGGTAAGGTTGGTCAAGTATTAAAGCTTGATGATAAGGGCAAGCTTGTCTTTGCTGATGATGAAGATACTATTTATGAACATCCTGCCAAGCATTCAGCCGATATTATTGAAACTAATGAAACTAGAAGGTTCGTTAGTGAAAGGGAAAAGACAGCCTGGAACAATAAATTAGATAGAAAGTCTGATATTTCAGGTAACGTGGTGCACTTTGTAAAATGGACATACACAAAAGATGAAAGTGGCGAACACTCACAACAAGATTTTGATTTTAAAGATTTTTTAAGTAAGGTTATAACACAGCACAGTGCCGATATTTATCAACTTCGCAAAGCTACACAGTGTGCAGAACATGTGGCAACTCTTGACGAAAATGCAAAAGTTCCCCTAAGTCAATTGCCTGATGAGGCTTTAAGGGACACTACCTATGATTTAAGCCCCTACGCAAAGACAAAGGATATAGAAAAGACTTATGCAGAAATTAATGCTTTAAATATATTGAAGCAAGCCATTGAAAAAACATTGGAAGCCTACAGCAAGAAAGTAGATTTAGAAAGTTTTGATAAGGCTATAAAAACAGAATTAGACAAGAAGGAAGACGCAATCCATAGGGGAGCTGCCAATGGTTATGCATCTCTAAATGATTTGGGGAAGGTGCCAGAAGAGCAACTTCCAGAAAAGGCTCTTAAAGTATATGACCTTGGTCCCTATGCAAAGACAGAAGATGTGAAAAAGACTTATGCAACTAAGGAAGAAGTTATTGCAGGGAAGCTTGATTACACTCCTGAAGATGTGTCAAATAAAGGAAGGGCAGGAGGTTATGCAAGTTTGGGAGATGATGGGAAAGTCCCATCTTCACAGTTGCCTTCTTATGTTGATGATGTTCTGGAGTTTTCTTCAAAAAGTAACTTTCCTATCCCTGGTGAGAAAGGAAAAATTTATGTGGATCTTGCTAGTGAAAATATTTATAGGTGGTCTGGGTCAACTTACACAGAAATTTCTCCATCTTTAATTACTCAGGCTGACATAGAAAAGCTGAGAAATATTGAAGAAGGGGCACAGAAAAACAATGTAAATCAGGGAATGATTGATGGTTGGAATAAGAAGATAGCTGCTAGTGATGTTGCAGATGTAAAACTCAATCCAAGTGGTGCATCAAAATGGAGTACAAACTCAACAAGAGAACTTAAATTTTGGATATCCGACCTAATTCAAAGGACAGTGGAACTTAAAGAAAACTTAGACAAAAAACCTGATGTCGTTGAGATGAGTCTTGCGGATTATAACGCACTTAGCACTAAAAAGCCCAATACCATTTATGCGATAGATTAGGTGACTGATATGGATTTTATAGGTAAAAAACAAGTAATCCTAAATGGAAAATCAAAAAGCAAACTATTCTATGGTGAAAATCTTATATGGTCTAGGATGAGAAGTGATTTTTCTGTAGATCTTAAGAATTTGAAAGAGGAAGAAGAATGGGAAGGAGCCCTACTTTATGACAATATACCAAATATTTTAGAGTTAGGTTCTCACAGCACCTGGAGCAAATCAAATATATCCAAAAATGGAGATATCTACACTGTTAGCAGGGAATTATCTCATAGTGGAGGTTGGGGCATAATATCAGAACAAACAATGACACTAAAAGGTGGTCAGGAATACACATTATATGCGGAGATTTCCACAAAAGATACGCCCCAGCTTTCCTATAACTTCATAATTTCTGCAGACGGAAATCAGGGTATTAGTAGGATTGATTTAATCCAAGATGAGAAGTTTCATTCATATGTAATTACTTTAACACCAAATAAAAATAGGAATTCTTCAGGCATTCTTTTTGGAGGCGACAGTAGAAAAAACACGGGTACAGAATTCAAAATAAGAAACATGGCACTTTATATGGGCAAGAATATCCAAGTTTTAAGTGGTGGAGTTATGCCAAGGGGCTTTAAAATTTGAAAGGAGTAGAGATGCAAAGAGGAAGATATTACTT
>QWCE01002233.1_pt1 | contig 25036 bp, 21 predicted proteins | sample 1972531 | NCBI WGS metagenome assembly QWCE01 (sample SAMN09866716, study PRJNA288562) | Human gut metagenome isolate term4_stool, whole genome shotgun sequencing... | reverse complement strand
AACAGAAATATACCGCCCTAGGGTAAGGTTGGAAAGGCGAGGTAAGAGCTCACCAGATCATTAGTGATAATGATGCTATGTAAACCCCATTCGGAGCAAAACCAAATAGGAATAACAGATGTTGCTCGCATCTGCCGGTAGGTAGGTTGCTAGAGATTATAGGCGACTATAATACAAGATAGATAGTTGACAAAACAGAACGCGGCTTATAGATTTGCTTACTACATAATTTAAACTCTTTTGACAAAAGTTACAAAGAAGTTAAAATAATTTTAACTTTTTTGTAACTTTTTGTTGTTTTTTTGTAATAACTTTGTTATACTTAAGTAGCAATAAAAAATGCACGAAAGTAACTATTTTTAAAAATACAAAATTAAGAGTATAGGAGTTGTTAGTATTGGAATCCTTAAAGAATAAATTGCCACTTGGTTTATTTGCACTATGCGCAATTTCAGTAGTTGGCATGAAAGATACAGGAGTATTTATTAACGAACATGTACAAAAAACATATAGTGGTAATGAAATTGAATTTGCTATTGGTGAAAAAGTAGAAATCCTTCAAAATAAGGGTAATGAATATTACATTCAAAAGGGCAAAGCTAAAGTTACTATTCCACAAGAAAAGATTTTACTTACAGAAGTAGATGTTCCTACATATAAAATTGTAAAAGCAAGTCCAATTTTAGATGATAATGGAAAAATAATCAGAAGTCTTTTTGTTGACGAATATGCAGTTGGTATTTCTATTGATGACACTAAGGCAAAAATTAAGTGTAACGATGGAACTGTAGGTAACGTTGATAGATTAGCAATTAAAAAAGTTTCTGATAAGAGAAATAATGTTACAGAAGTCCAAGTTAAAAATAATACAGTCGCAAAAAGTGACAATGGAAAAAAATTAAATCTAAACAAAAATCAAGTTGTTAATGTTATTGATTTCAATAATGGACTTTTTGTAATTCAAGATAATGGAAATTTCTACAATGTTGAAGCAAAGAATCTAAATATTGTTTCAGGTTTAAAAGTTGATAAGGCTGTAGCAGTAAAAGTTGATGCTAAGTCAGATTTATCTTTTGATGAAAAAGAAATTCAAGAAGTTATAAAAAATAAAGATAAAGTAAATAAGGAAATTAAAGAAGTGAAGAAAGCTTCTTCAGTTAATCCTTCTATAGCAGCTAAAGTTATTAATTCTGCTGAAAATAAACTAGGATCTACATATGTTTACGGGGATACTGGTAAAGATGGATATGATTGTTCAGGTCTAGTTTATTCAATTTATAATAATGAATTGGGAATCTCAATTCCAAGATCTTCAGTTTCACAATCAACTTTTGGTAAACAAGTTTCAAAATCCGACTTACAAGAAGGAGATTTAGTATTCTTCAATACAGTGGGTAATGGAGTTAGTCATGTTGGAATTTACGTTGGAGATGGAAAATTTATCCACGCTTCTTCTGGACAAGGAAAAGTTATGACTTCTTCACTTGACGAAGGATATTACCAAGAAAGATATGTTAACGCAACACGCGTGCTATAAATAATTTTTCATTTAGAGAGCTTATGGCTCTCTTTTTTTGTGTATATAATTAAAAGATTGGATTTTATTATATAGTTTTATAAAAATTTAAATAATTTAAAATAAAATCTACTGTAAATTTTTAAAAGATTACTTTTAATTTTGAAATCTAAAATATTTTTAAGTCTAATAAGTTTTAAAAGACAATCAATGATTTAAAATAAAAAATTTATTATTGATTTTTAGATTTATAGGATATAGGGACTTGGCTAATAATCAGCAATAAAAATTTTTAGTCTTATATTAATAAAGAAAGCTTTACTATATTTTAATAAAAAAAGTAAATATGAGCATAATTTAAGAGCTTATTTATAGGATTAGTTAAATTATTATATTAAGAAAGTTACAATTATGTGTCTTTAATTAAATAAAAAAAGCGGGAATAAATCCCGCTTTAATGTCTTAATTAAATTAATTTATTGCCGCATTTTCTGCAAAAATTAACTTTTTCATGGTATCTTGCACCACATTTGTCGCAAAAAATTACTGAGCTATTTTCTCCTTTTTCTTCATTATCTTGTTCTTTATTTTCATCACCGAAAATTTTTCTGTCTCTTTCATCAATAGCTTCTATTTCTTTTTTTGCTTCATATATATTGTCATAGTCTTCCTTAATTTTCTTACAAAGCTTAGAAGATTTTTCCTTATTAGAATCTTCTTCAATAAAGGCTCTAAAAATTTCTTCTCCAAGTTCAAATTTTAATTTTTTTATTTCTGTTTCAAGGGAGTCGATATAGGTATTGAGTTTACCTTTTTCTAAGCTTGAAGAAGTTTTTACGCTAATACTTGTGACAGCTCTATTAAGTGAAGATTTTACTTTACCAAAAGCATCATTTTCCATAAATTACCTCCAAGATATAAAATTTAAAAGGGTAAAATTAGCATCCTGTCATATCAGACTCATCAACCATTTGACTTGTTGGATATAAAAGATAATTTACATCTGTATCAATGAGTTCTGATTTATTGCCGCTAAATACTTTTAAATCTCCAGACATAGCTTTTTCACTGTAATCATTTATATAATATATTTTATCATCTCGTTCAGCAAAGATTTGAACATTATCGTCAATTTTTTGTGTTTTTCCATTTTCAAAATAGAAAAGTTCACCATCACTAGATTTAGTGAAATTTCCCTTACCATAAAATATTCTATTTTCATTTATGCTACCAGCCAAGGAAAAACCATATACATCTAAATCAATTTTTTCCTTGTTATGATATAAGTCTCCATTGCCAATTGAATCTGGATTTTTTACATAAAATAAATCTTTTCCATTATTTAAAACATATGGGTTTCCACTTACATCGCTATCATAAAGTTCTGGTATTATTTCCTCTGCATTTGGATCAATTTTATAAAAATCATTCTTGGAAGTTAAAAAATAACATATATTTTCAGTGTTACCCATAACAGGTGTAATTTCTGAATAAATTTCATTACTTTCAAGATCTCCACCTATTTTTTTAACAGTTCCCTTATTAATAAATTTTAAATCCAAAGTTGTTTTAGCTAGTTTATTAAAAATGTCATACTCATCTAAATCTACTAAATAAGATAAATTTAGTTTTTCATCTATAGTTTCTTTAGGAGAATAAACAACACTATTATAATTGTTGTCCATATAACTTAAACCATTAAAGGCTGTACCAATATTTTTGCTTTCTTTGCCATCAAAATAATAAAGCTCATAATAATTTTTTTCAAGATATTCTTTTACTTTATCGCCCAATCTTTGTATCTTGGCTGAATTATTTAGAGAATTACGATAGGCTTCATATTCTTGATCATATACATCTTTCTCAACGACATATTTATCATAGCTAGCTTGATATTCTTCATATGTTTCAAAATCGTAAGCATATGGATATTTAGGAGGTGTAGGTTTTTTAACTTCTTTTCCAGCTCCTGGTTCTTCGATTAATTTACTATATAAATCATCATGTGATTTTTTAAATACAAGCGCTGTTCCATCAGGATATATTCTAGTATTAATTTGATCTACTTCTTTAGAAACTAATATAGAGTCTCCACCAAAGGATTTATAATAAATTTTATTATTATCACCATCATAGCTACCAGTAAAATAATAATATGATGCATCTTTATTTAACATATAGTGAAAAACATTTGAAGCCACTTTTTGTTTTTCTCCACTTGGAGTAGTTTCATATAAAGTATCATTTGTATTTAAGAAAATAATCTTATCAGGATTTGATTCATCAAAAGTAAATTCACTTACATCACTTGCAAGTTTTACTTTTTCCTTACCAAGTTCTTTTACATAAAACCTATTATCATTAGTTCTATATAAAACTCTTCCATTATCTGAAATACTATAGAGATCATTTACATCAGAGTCAATTTTTTCTTTTTTGCTTTTAGCTAAGTTATAAGAATAAAGTGAACCATCTTTATTATAAATTATATCTTTATCATTATTAACAAGTCTAAAGGAAGATACTTCACCATCAATTTTTTCTAAATTGTCTTTTTTGAAATTTGTAGACCTTTTATATATTGAGAAATTATCATACTCATCATAATCATCGCCATATAACATAAATTCTCCATCAGATGAAAATTCAACAACGCCATCAAAATAAGGATTTTCATGATAATTATTTGCTATAAAATAAGGTGCATTTTTTGAAAAGTCACTAAAATAAAGCTGATCATTTTTTTCATAACATATAAAGTTATTAGGATTTTTTGGCTTAGAAAGATTTTTAAATAAGAAAAACCCACCACCAACAAACAACAAAAGAATCATAGCAAAAATAATTGGCTTTGCTGATTTTTTTGAACTTTTTTTGGAAAAATACTTATCATATTTTGTATCCTTAATAGTTTTCACATCACTTTTAGGATCATTTTCTTTAGTATCATCTTTTATCTCTTTTTCAGGAATATGGTTTTTATCTTTTTCTAAATCGTCTTCATGAATAAGTTTGTGACCACATTTCTGACAAAATAAGGCATCAGATAAATTTTTCTCTCCACAAGATTCGCAAAAAACAAATTCTTCGCCTAATTTATTTCCACAGTAATCACAAAATAAAGCATCATCAGAATTTTTTGCACCACATTTTTTACAGATTTTCATAAGTCCCTCCTTATAGTTTAGTTAATTAAATTATAACAAAAGGGAAAAAGTTGTCAAATAGCTTTTTACAGGATTTCACTAATTATAATCTTGAGTAATTTTATGTTAATTAATTTTATAAACATTAAAAAAATTTTGATTAAAAATTAAAAACTTTCTTAATTTTATTTTTATAGCATGGTAAAATGGTATAAGAAATTATATTTTATATTTTTAAATTTCATAGGAGGAGAAATGAAAAAAAATAGTTTTTTTAATTCCTTAGTTTTTAAACTAATTTTAGGAATTATTATTGGAATTTTTGTAGGTAGAATTTCCAATGAGTCAGCAATTATTGTAATTAATACAATTAAAAGAGTTATGGGAGATTTAATTGGATATATTGTTCCGCTTATTATTTTAGGATTTATTACTCCAGCAATTGTTTCTTTAAAGGAAAGTGCTGGCAAAATATTAAGTGTAACCTTAGTCATATGTTATCTATCTTCTGTTGGAGCGGCCACAATGTCTTTCTTAGCAGGAAGAGCTATTATACCAAAGCTTAATATTGCATCAAATGTTGGAGCAGGAAATGTAATTCCTGAATCAATTTTTAAATTATCAATTGATCCAATAATGCCAGTTATGACAGCTCTTGTTACATCAATTTTATTTGGCATTGCTGTAATAGTAACTAAGTCAGAAGCCTGGGAAAATTTACTTTTAGAACTTAATAAAATAATCTTATCAATAGTAAATAATTTTGTAATAAAAATTCTTCCGGTATATATTGCTACAACATTTGCAGTTTTATCCTATGAAGGAGCAATTATTTCAGAACTTCCAGTTTTCTTAAAAATAATTTTAATTGTAATTCTTGGACATTTTATTTGGATGACTTTAATGTATTCATTAGCAGGCGCAATATCAAAGACAAATCCAAAGGAAGTTTTCAAACATTATTTGCCAGCTTATTTAACGGCAGTAGGCACTATGTCATCTGCTGCAACTTTACCTGTTGCCTTAGAATGTGCTAGAAAATCTGATACTCTTGATCCAAAAATAAGAGATTTTGCAATTCCACTTTGTTCAAACACTCATTTATGTGGTTCAGTTTTAACAGAAGTTTTCTTTGTAATGACAGTTTCACAAATTTTAAATGGAAAGCTTCCAGAAACTTCTAACATGATTGTCTTTATAGTTTTACTTGGAATTTTTGCAATAGCTGCACCAGGAGTACCTGGAGGAACTGTAGTTGCATCACTTGGACTTATTACATCAGTTTTAGGATTTAATGACACAGGAACTGCTTTAATGCTTTCAATTTTTGCCCTTCAAGATAGCTTTGGAACAGCTTGTAATGTTACATCAGATGGAGCAATTGCACTAATGGTTACTGGAATATTTAAAAAAGTTCCTGGAAGGGGAAAGAATATAAATTAACCTGAGTATAAATAGATTTTTTAAACCAAGGATTCGTCCTTGGTTTTTTTTATTAACTATTTTAAATAGCTTTTATTTTTTCCATTTAATAATGACTAATTAATAATTTTTTTAAATTTCTATTATATAGTTTTAAAATTAAATACGCTTTTATATTTTTAATATCTTATTCATATTCAAATTTTAATTATAAAACTTAATAAATTATAAATTTTACTTATTTTTTCCTTAAAGTTTATAATATCTTCCAATAAATTTATTTAAAAAATTCTAATAATTTTATATAAAAATTATCTTAGAGATATATTAAAATCAAATTAAATGATAATTAATTTCAAAATAAGGAGGAAATATCATGAGTAAAGTAAATGTTATATATTGGTCAGGAACAGGTAATACTGAAAAAATGGCTAATGCAATAGTTAAGGGTGCAGAAGGAGAAGGTGCTGAAGTTAAATTAATTCAAGTAGGACTAGCTACAGAAGATGATGTAAAAGATGTTGAAAGAATTGCCTTTGGTTGTCCTGCAATGGGTGCTGAAGAACTTGAAGAAACAGAAATGAGACCTTTTATGGATAAAGTAAACCCACTTCTTTCTGGAAAGAATGTTGTCCTATTTGGTTCTTATGAATGGGCTGATGGTGAATGGATGAAGCTTTGGCAAGAAGAAATTGAAGGAACTGGTGCAAAATTAATTGATGATGGATTTGCTGCTTATGATAATCCTGATGAAGATGCACTAGAAGAATGTGAAGCTCTTGGAAAGGAACTTGCAAGGTCTTAATTATGATTAAAAATTCTATTTTCATTGAATTTTTTGAGCAAATAAAAAATTTTAAAGATTTTGAATATCTTTATGCTCTAATTAAGTCCACAGTTGCACCAACTTTAAAAGATTTGAAATTGGCTACAATGATGAATTTAAAAAATGGAAATAGAGCCTTAAAAGATTTGTGGGAAAAAAATAAAACTTTAATTGGAGATTCTCTGGGTCTTGATTTTTTTGAATTAAAGAAAGGTGAAAATTTTGTTTTAGTTTATTTTTTTAAAAAAGATAAATTAGATAAAAAATTATCCACATCAAAAGTTTCTGAATTTTTAAATCTAATGGGTTATAAAGATTGTAGACAAGTTTATGACTACCTAAATCTTTTAAAAAATAGATTTAATGATAGCTGTCCCGATGAGATTGGCGTCTTTCTTGGATATCCTTTAAAGGATGTAATAGATTTTAAGGATAGGGACAAAAGAACTTGTAAGTGTACAGGTTATTGGAAATGCTTTAATGATGAAAAAAGCTCAAGAAAAGCTTTTGAAAAATTTGATGAAACAAAAATTATTGTAATGAGAAGCATTTTAGAAAGTTATTAAAATTTAATTAAAAAATAAAAGAACCAGCGAAATAATCCGCTGGTTCTTTTAATGGGATTTTACTCACCTTTAAACCACAATCTAGTAGTTTATTATATTAGATAAAAATGCAATTAATTATTATTTTACAAATGTCTTAATAAATGTTAATACAATAGGTTGATAGATTATGTCTACTAAGAAAGCTCCAACAATAGGAACAATCATCATAGCTTTTCTACTCATACCATATTCTTCGTTAATTGCAGTCATATTAACAATAGCAGATGGTGTAGCACCAAGTCCGTGACCACAAAGTCCTGCACACATTACAGCAGCATCGTAATTCTTTCCAAGAACTCTAAATACAACGAAGTAAGCGTAAATTAACATGAAAATAACTTGACAAATTAGAACAACTAGAACTCCACCCATTAAGTCTTGAAGTTCCCATAGTTTTAATGTCATAAGTGCAAGTGCTAGGTATAGGTTTAACATTACGTCGCCAATACCATCAACTAAGTTTCCGTTGAATTTGTAGAAATGAGTTTTTTCGTTAATATTTCTAAGTATAACTGCTATAAACATGGCACCTACATAATCTGGAAAATCCATGTCAATTAATTTACCAATTTGTTTTGAAACAAGAGTACCTAATGCCATACATATAATAATTGCTGCAACATTTTTTATAACATCAAGGTTTGTAAGTTCTACCTTTTCTTCTTTAAATAAATTATCAAGTGCTGATGAGTCAAAATTATCATCAATAGGTTTTAAGTCATTTTTAACTATTAATCTTCTTCCAAGAGGTCCACCTATTAGTACACCAAATATAAGTCCAAAAGTTGCCGCTGCAGCACCAACAACTGGAGCTTGTTCATAACCCATTTTCGCGAAAGTAGAGCCATAACTCATTGCAGCACCATGACCACCAATCATTGATACAGATGATGCAAGCATTCCATAAGCTGATTCAAGTCCAACTGCTTTAGAAACTCCAATTCCAATTGTGTTTTGAACAAGTGATAAAAGTCCACAAAGTAACCAATAGATAATTAAAAGCTTACCACCTGATTTTAATATTTTTAAGTTTGCTCCTAAACCAACTGTTGTAAAGAATGCCAACATAAATGTTGATTGAAAGACGTTTTCGTAAGCAAAGTTAAAAGAATTTGTTTTATAACCTATAAATGTTATAAACATAAATAAAAATCCACCAACTACTGGTGCTGGGATACAATATTTTCTTAAAAATGCAGATCTATTTTTAACTCCATAGCCTACTAACAATACTATTACTGCCAGGGCAAGAGTTAATATAGAATCTAAGTTAATATTTAAAATACCATTTTCTCTAATAAACTCCATAAAAGCCTCCTTATTTATTTTTAATTGCATTACTATCTACTAATATAATCATAACATTTATAGCGTTTTCACTCAACTCTATATGAATTTTTATAATAAAATGAGATTATTTTTGACTAATAGTATAATTTCATTAAATTTTAAATTTTTATTTAAATTATAATTTATCCTAAAAAATCTGGCTTATTTATATTTTTTGTTATAAAATATTAAAAACATTATTCATGTTAATGTATTAAAGACAAAATAAGTTTAATATTTACACAAATTATATTTTGAAATATAATTATAGGATTATAATAGGAGCCAATATGAAGAAATTAATTTTTAAATTTTTAGAAAAAGAACACATTGACGAGATATATGAACTAACTTCAGAAGTTTATAGAGGAATTGAGAATAAAGAAATTTTTTCTCACGACTCAAAAAGTGATTTAGAACATCTTATAGATAATGGAGGATCCTTTATTGGAGTTTACGATGAGGATAAACTTGTTGCATATAGAAGTTTAAAAGTTCCCGATAAGGAAGATAATCTAGCCTATGATGTTGACTTTTTCATCGATCCAGAAAAAGTCATTATAAATGACACAGTTGTTGTTTTAAAGGAATATAGAGGTAGAAATTTACAAAACATAACTAGAGAAAAGTTGGAAGAAAAATATAAAAATTCTAAATTTACTCACAAGATGTCAACTATTTCTCCTAAAAATCATAGGTCTTATAAAAATACTTTGGATTCAGGATATATGCTAGTGGCTCTTAAAAAGAAATATCCTGATGAATTTTCAGAAGAGGGATATGATAGATTTATTTTATTAAAGTCAGAAGACATTAATTTTGACTTTACTGGAGAAGAGATTACAATTCATTCAAGTGAAACTGATAAATTAAGAGAAGCCTTTGATTCAAATTATGTAGGTGTTGCTGTAGATGATCATGGCAACATTTTATTTAAAGAAGCAAAAATAGTTTAATTTTGGATTTATCTCAAAAAAGTAATAAATCTTTAAATTGTTAAATTTTAAGTAACTTTGGGTATAAAAGTTATAAGACAATAGAGTATAAACATAAAATAATATATTATATTATAAAAGTAAGAGGAGGAATAAATTTGGATACAGGATACAATTTCTTTGAAAATTATATGAATTCACAAAAAAAGATGATGGATATGTGGCAAGATTATGCAAAATCTTTTGGAGGAAATAATTTTAATCCCTTTAGTGAAGAATATCTTTCAAGCATGAATAAGATTTTTGGTGATTTAGGAAGTGCTGATTTCTTTAATTACAGTGGTACGCCTTCTGAACTTGCACAAAAAATTAAAGATACATCTAAAATTTATTACAGCATTTATGAACTTTATAAGAATATTTATGACAAGAGCATAGAACCAACAAAAGAAAATTTTGAAAGGATAATGAAAAAATATAAGGATGGTTCACTTCAATATATAAACAATTATCTTTTCCCATATATTCCAGTTGATTTACAAAATTTAATTAAACAATGCATGGGTGCATGTGAAAGTTATAGGGATACTCTTATGACAGTTTATGGTCCATGGATGGATACTTCATCTGACTTAATGGATTCTGTAATGAAGGGAGCCTTTGCTGATCCTAAGGCATTCCTTGAATTTTTTAAACTTTGGAAGAAAAATTACGGAGAAACTTTTGGAAAAATGTTAAATTCTCCACAATTTGGAATTGACAGAAATTCTTATGAAATGCAAATGAAAACAATAGATAAGCTTATTACTTTCATTGGAAACTATCTAGAGTTAACTACAATGCTATCAAACTTAGTTACAGAATCAACAGAAAATGTTGTAAAAGAAAGTTTCGAAATGATAAAAAAGGGAGAAGCACCTAAGACTTTTGAAGAATTTTACAATTATTGGAGAAAGAAAACATCAGATGAGTTTGATAAATTATTTTACTCAGATGAATTTTCTAAGTTTTTAGGTAATTTTGTTGATTCCTTAATGCTTTTAAAAATTGACTTAGATAAAGTTGTTGAAGAATCCCTTAAATGGTATCCAATTCCAACAAATTCTGACATGGATTCACTTTACAAAACAGTATATGAACTTAAAAAAGAAGTTAGAAGCCTAAAAAAACATATTAGAGATAAAGAATTTGAAGAAGAAAAAAAGGATAATAAATAATAGGAGGTTATTAATTTGAAAAACGTATTTGGAATAGATTATGTTAAGTCAATGTCAGATATGGTCGACTCATACGAAAAACTTATTAAGGGTGTAGACACTCTTATGAATGTCGACTATAGTGGCTTTGATGCAACTCCTAAGGAGCTGATTTTTCAAGAAGACAAGATGAAGCTCTATCATTATGAAGCAAAAGTAAAAGATCCAAATAAAATTCCAACTTTAATTGTATATGCTCTTGTAAACAAGCAATACATGATGGACTTACAAGAAGATAGATCTCTTATAAAAAATTTATTAGAAGGTGGACAAGACATTTATATCATTGATTGGGGTTATCCAACAATGGATGATAAATATATGGGACTTGAAGATTATATAAATGGTTATATTGATGATTGCGTAGATATAATTAGAAGAAGACACAAGATTGAAAAAATTAACATTATTGGAATTTGCCAAGGGGGAACTTTTTCCTTTATTTATACAGCTACTCATGGTGAAAAAGTAAATGCACTTGTTTCACTTGTAACTCCAATTGATTTTTCTACTGATGATGGACTCCTATTTAAATGGGGACCATATCTAAATCCAGAAAATATGGTAAAGGCCTTTGGAAATGTGCCTGGAGAATTTATGAATGCAGGTTTTGTATTCTTAAAGCCAATTGATTTAATGATGGATAAATATGTTGGTGTTATTGATTCTCTTGACGATTCAAATAAACTTGCAAACTTCCTTCGTATGGAACACTGGATTTTCGATTCACCAGATCAAGTTGGAAGAGCTTATCAAGAGTTTCAAGAAGAAATGTATCACAAAAATAATTTAATTAAAGGTGAGTTTTATCTCGATGGCGAAAGAGTTGACCTTAAAAATGTAAAATGCCCAGTGCTTGCAATTCTAGGCACAAAGGACAATCAAGTTCCACCAAATGCAACTAGACCAATTCCTAAAGCAGTTGGCTCAAAAGATGTTGAACTTGTTGAAGTTGAAACAGGTCACATTGGACTTTTTGTATCTGGTAGAAGTCAAAGAGAAGTTGCACCAAAGATTAACGAATTTTTGACAAATAAATCTAAATAAAAATAATTTACCGAGCTTAAAGGCTCGGTATTTTTTGTTCCATTTTAATTTTATAAATTTATTCTTCGATTATCTTTGGATCGCCAATATTTAAGGAATAATAATAAATTTTTGCAGCATCTTCAACATATTCTGCAGATAAAAAAGCAGATTCAATGTTCTTTCCACAAGAAACGACTCCGTGATTTGCAAGTAGACAGGAATTTGATTTTTTTAAATATGGGATAAGGGATTTTGCAAGTTCAAGAGAACCTGAAGGCTTAAAGGGAGCAACTTCAATTTCTCCACCTAAAAAAGGCTTCATTTCAATTAATATTAGGGGAATTTTCTTTCGTGAAACTGCAAAGGCTGTGGCAATAGGAGAATGAGTGTGGACTATTGCATTATAATTTGGGTAATTTTTATAAATTTCTACATGCATCATCCATTCTGATGAAGGTTTTTTATCTCCTTCTAGTATTTCACCCATAAAATTTATTATTACAATGTCATCTTCTGTGATTTCTAAATAGTCCATACCACTCGGCGTTATGTAAATTTCATCACCTTGTCCTCTAAGGCTTAAATTTCCACTTGTTCCAGCAACTAAATTTTTATCTAAAAGTTTTTTTCCATAATCTACTAAAAGTTTTTTATAATTCATCTTGCACCTCAAATAATAATTTATCATATTTTTGATATAATTGACAATTGAATATGCTGTGTTAGACTAAATATAAATAAATGGAGAGGTAAAATGTTAAAGAAAAAGAATTTTGATACTTATAAAAAAAGTGCGGATTATATTTTAGATAAGATAAAAACAAAAGTAGAGATAGCAGTAATTCTTGGCACAGGCCTAGAAAATCTTTTAGATGAAATGGAAGATAAAATTGAGATTAACTATAGAGATGTTCCAAATTTTTTAATTTCAACAACCAACAACAGTGAAGGAAAATATATTTTTGGGAAGTTATCAGGCAAAAAGGTTATTTGCATGACTAAAAGATTTCACTACTATGAAGGATATGATTTTGATGAATTAGCTATGCCAGTATATGTTTTAAAACTTATTGGTGTTGAAAAATTAATTTTAACAAATGCAGCAGGTGCTGTAAATTATAATTTTTATCCTGGAGATATTTGTCTTATAAGAGATCACATAAATTTTTCAGGTGTGAGTCCAACTAGGGGCAATAATTTAGCTGAATTTGGAGAAAGATTTTATCCCATTGATAAATTGTATGATGAAAAACTTAGAAAACTTGCAAAAAAATCTGCCCTTGACTTGGGGATTGAAGTAAAGGAAGGAGTATACTTTTTTACAGTGGGCCCATTTTTTGAATCGCCATCAGAAATAAGAGCGATAAGAATTTTAGGTGGAGACTTAGTTGGAATGTCAACAATTACTGAAACCTTAACGGCAGGACATTGTGGCATTAAAGTCCTTGCCTTCTCTGTTGCAACAAATTATTCATCTGACCGAATTGAAAATATGGATGGAAGTGAAGTAGAAGATGTGGCAAAAGAAGTTTCACCAAAATTAAAAAATTTAATTTTAGAAATACTTGAGGAGATAGATGATTAAATGAAAAGACAAGATTATGACATGCCCTTTATGCTTAGATATGAAAATGTGGCTTGGTATGAAAAGGGAGAAGTTAGAATTTTAGATAGGCGAGTTTATCCAAAAGAAGTTAGATTTGAAATTTGCAAAAATCACAAAGAAGTTGCAAGAGCAATAAAAGATATGGTAACTCAATCTGCTGGTCCCTATACAGCTGCTGGCATGGGAATGGCACTTGCTGCCTATGAGGCTAGAAATCTTAAAGGGGACGAGCTTTTAAAATATTTAGAAGATGCAGCTAATACAATTTCTACTGCAAGGCCAACTACATCTACAAGACTAAAAAAAGTTACAAAGGGTTCCATAGAAGTTGCAAAAAAAGCAGTTGAAAAGGGAGAAGATGTAGTTGAAAAAATTTTCGAAGAAGCTATAAATTCTCTAAATAGAAGATACAGTGCCATGGATGAAGTTGCCAAATACCTCTGCGATTTAATTCCAGATGGAGGAAAAGTTTTGACACAATGTTTTGCAGAGACAATTATTGGCACAATGACAAGAACTCTTAAAGAGCAAGGCAAAAATGTGAAATTTTACTGTGCAGAAACGAGACCCTATTATCAAGGGGCAAGACTTACTGCGACATCAATAAGTGAAATGGGCTTTGATACAACTGTTATAACAGATAATATGGTTGCCTACACTATGGAAAATATTGGCATAGATTTATTTACGTCGGCATCAGACACAATTACTCTTGATGGCCATGTGGCAAATAAAGTTGGAACACACCAAATTGCTATTGTGGCAAGGGAATTTAAGGTTCCTTTTTATGTAACGGGCATGCCAGATTGGGAAAAAAAGACAAAGAGGGACATAGTGATTGAATTAAGAGACCCTTCTCTTGTTTTAGGTGATCATACAGCAAAAGGAGTTAAAGCTATATATCCTTCTTTTGATATAACACCACCAGAACTTATAAGTGGTTTTGTAACAGACAAGGGAATTTATAAGCCAAGAGATTTAAAAAAATATTTAGAGACAGATTATAAAAGTTACTATTAATTTTAAAAATATCAATAAAAAAGGAGAGCAGTTTTTTTACTACTCTCCTTATTTTATTGAGTTTAAAAAAGTGTTACAAAAATAAAATTAATTATAAACCAAATCATTTTAAATAGAAGTTCAAAAAGAGTAAAGGCTATAGAATACCAACCAATAAAATTAATTTTTGATCTTCCAATAAATTTTTCACTGTAAAGAGTCATTGCAATGAGTAGAGATAATATAATTAAAATTAAAGTGGCAAGAGGCATTGCAGTTAAAGCTTGCAACATATTGTATTTAAAAAATCCACCAAAAGGTGTAATTATAAATCCAACAAATAAAAATACCTTACAAATTATCCAGTTAATTAGTGCAAATTTTTTAACTTCAGGATAAGATGTATCGATATCATCTCTATCACTGGCAATATTAAGTGGAACATAAAATTCTAAATAATCAAAAACAAGTTTAAGAAGTAAAAATAATATTAAAATTAATTTAAAAGATCCACTTCCAATTAAAAGGGCAATAGCATTTAATAAAGCTCCAATGCCAAGAACAATTTTACTTTCTCTTGAACCAAAGTCACCAATATAATTAGATAATTTATTAGTGATTTTACTTAGAAATTCAGTTATTTTGTCGAGACTATCCATTGAAGACTTAGAAAATTTTGATTCCATATTACTAACTTTTTTGGACAAATCTTTTTCGACTTTTGAATCAACAGACTTTATTTCTTTTACAGGTTTTTCACCCTTGTCTTTAAAAGAAAATAAATCTTTTAGATTTTTTGACTTCTTATTTGTAGCAATTTCCTTTTCTATTTTTTTATCCTTAAAAATAGGGGAAGATAGAGGAAGACCTTTTTCCTTTTGAGAAGTATTTAAATCTTTTTTTATATTCTTATTTATTGAAGAAGCAGATGTATTTTTCTTTGAAGTCAAATCGCTATGATCCACATCTTCAACTATGGAAGCATTATTATTTTTATCTTTTATAAGCTTAGATTCTTTTTTTACTTCTTCAGCTTTCTTTGTTTCTTTTTTCTTTTTTTCATCTTCAGATTTTTTTATTGCATTTTCAATATCAATCTTTGGAGTAGAAAGAGTATTTTCAAAAGTCTTTTCAGAATCTTCAACAGATTTACTGATTTCAAAGTTCCTGGTGTCTTCTTTTTTCTTGTTATCATCTTTTATACTTGAAAAAATAGAAAATTCATCATTTTCTTCATTAATAAAGTTTTTCCATTTTTCTTTTAGAGAAAACTTTTTGGGCTTTTCACTTTCTATAAAATCTGAATCATTTTTATCTTCAAAAGATTCTTTTTTTACTGATAAATCTTTATCAGTTTTAGGATAAATATTTTTATTTTTTTCCTTAAAATTTGATTTTTTTAGTTCCTCTTGAACTCTTTTTATTAATTCCTTTTGGCTAATGCCAGAATCAGGCTTAACATCTTTATTTGCATCTAAAAAATCTTTGTCAGCTTTTTTAGTGTCAATAGTATCAAATTTCTTTTGAGAAACTTTAGGTTTTTTTTCTATCTCATTATCCTTTACAGGAGGCTTCTCTATTATTTTTTCCTTTGCAGGTGATTTTGTTTGGACATTGCCCTTTTTGTAATCTTCAATATTTTTGGAAATTTTTCTATCTACTTCAGCAATAATATTTTTGAGTTCGTCAGTAGTGTCAATGGCATCAAGAGATTTTGGATTAAAGACTCTAGTGTGTTCAGAAATTTTTTGAACCTTAGATGTATCTTCTTTTTTATCAGATGAATTTAACGTAATGTTTACTTTTACATTTTTTAAATTGTTACCACAGGAAGGACAAAAATTGTCATTCTTAGAGACAGGATTTCCACATTTTGGACAAAACAATTTAGCACCTTCTTTCATAAATTCTATAAAAATAATTATAACATATTTTTATAGGAGGACAAATCTTTTATATAGTAAATTAAAAAATTAAAAAAGTTATTTTTTAAAAATAACTTTTTTAAATAAATAATTTTATGTAAAAAAAGAAGCCTCGAAAGGCTTCCTTTATAATTTAAGCTAAATTATTTTGCTTGTTCTTCAGTTGCAGCTTCGTTAGTTGCAGCTTCGTTTGTTTTAGCTTCTTCTGCTTTAGCGTTAATTTCTTCTTTAGCAGCTTCTTCTTCAGCTTTTACATCAGCTTCAGCTTCTTTAGCGTTAGCTTCAACTTTAGCTTTGTTAGCGTTAGCTTGTTCTTCTACTGCTTGGTTTTTAGCGTTAGCAGCTTCTTCTTCTTTCTTGTTAGCGCCTTGGCATGCTACCATACCTAGCATTAATACAGAGATCATTCCAACGCTTGCTAATTTCTTTAAATTTTTCATTTTAATAAATCCTCCTAATTTGAAACACTTTGTTTCTTTGATTTGTCTACATGATATACTTGCCATGTGAAAATTATGTGAAGAAGTTGTTAAATATTTTGGAAATAGAAAAAAATAGCTTTAAAATTTTAAATTTAATTTAATATAAAAATTTTTCATGTATAATTATTTTAGGTGAGAAAATGTACAAAGCATTATATAGAAAATATAGACCAAAAACCTTTGACGAGATTTGTGGTCAAGAAGCGGTTACAACTTCTTTAAAAAATCAAGTAAAAAATAATGAAATAAGTCATGCCTATATATTTCAAGGAACTAGAGGAACAGGGAAGACTTCTGCAGCAAAAATTTTATCTCGTGCTGTTAATTGTCTTCATCCAGTAGATGGAAATCCATGTAATGAGTGTGAAAATTGCAAGTCTATTTTAAATGAGTCCTCTTTAGATGTAGTTGAAATGGATGCTGCTAGTAATAATGGTGTAGATGATATAAGAGAATTAAAAGAAAAAGTAATATATCCACCTCAATCTTTAAAGTATAAAGTTTACATAATTGATGAGGTTCATATGCTCTCAAAGGGAGCCTTTAATGCACTTTTAAAAATCTTAGAAGAACCACCAAGACATTTAATTTTTATACTTGCAACTACAGAAATAGAAAAAATACCTGCAACGATTTTATCAAGATCTCAAAAGTATAATTTTAAAAGAATTTCTATTGAGAAAATTTCAGAAAATTTAAAAAAGATTGCTGAACTTGAAGGAAAATCCTGCGATGATGAAGTTTTTACTTTAATTGCAAAATCATCAGATGGCGCAATGAGAGATGCGCTTTCAGTTTTAGATCAGCTTCTTACAAAAAATAAAGACCACATAAAACTAGAAGACGCCATGGAAGTTCTAGGTATTTCTTCATCAGAGCTTTTATTTAATCTTTCAAGAGCTTTAATTGAAAAAAATGTTAATGAGTCACTATTAGCAATAGATGAAATTTACAAAGAGGGAGTGGACTTAAACACTCTTTCTTCACAAATTTTAAGTCATTTTAGAGACTTATTAATGGTAAAGACTTTAAAAGATCCAAAAAAAATTGTCTATTCGACTTTTTTAAAGGAGTTTCAAGATATTGCTGGACGAGTTGACTTAGAAGACCTTTTAATAATAATTGATATATTAAAAAACCTTAGCATTGAGATAAAGTATGCTGAAAATAAACGAGTTGTATTTGAAATGAATGCTGTTAAAATCTGCAATAGAATTCTCAAAGATGATTTGACACTTAGAGTTAAAGCTTTAGAAGATAAAATTAATTCTAGCTCTGATATTAATTATTTTAAAAACAAATTAAGCCAAGGTCAAAGAGAAGATTATTATAAAAATTTAAAGGATTCAAAAAATCTAGAAAATAAAACTAATAATATAGATAATTCGAAAGTAAAGCCAGCTCAAATTAACAAGGAATCTATAAATGATGCTTCAATTGAAAAATCAAATCAATCTGCTATAATAGAGGATAATGGTGAAGAAAAAGGCAAGACAGAAACTTCACTTTCTCTTGAAAAATTAAAAATGGATTGGCAAAAAATTGTAGATGAATTAATTTCGCAAAATTCTTCGGGATTTGGAGGATTTTTAAAATTTGCAGAAGTAGAAAATTTTCATGATGGAATATTAGATATTGTATTTCAAGATAAATACGAATTCTATTTTGACTATTGCTCAAATCCAGAGAGAAAAAATATTTTGCCTGATTTATTAAAGTCTATTTATGGCAAGGATATTGATGTCAGGATGAAAATCAAAAAAAGTGGAGTAGACAAATTAGAAGAAATTTTTGGAAAAAATAATATAGAAGATATTTAGGAGGAATTATGGCTAGAGGTGGATTTAATGGCTTCCCAGGTGGAGGCGGAAGAAATAATATGATGAAGCAAATTGAAAAGCTTCAAAAACAAATGGAAGAAATGCAAGAAAATTTAGCTAATGAAGAAATTTCTGCAACTTCAGGTGGAGGTGCAGTTTGTGCAACTGTTAATGGAAATAAGGAATTGATTTCTATTAAACTTGATAAGGACGCAGTTGATCCTGATGATGTTGAAATGCTTGAAGATTTAATTGTAGCAGCAGTAAATGAAGCTATGAGAAGTGCTGAAAGCAAAATGAATTCTCAAATGGGTAAATTTACAGGCGGATTAAATATTCCTGGACTATAAGATGAATAAAGAAATTGGTCCTATTGAAGATTTAATAAAGAAACTAAATAGACTTCCAGGTATTGGTTCTAAAACTGCTCAAAGACTTGCTTATCATATAATTGGACTTGACGAATCTGAAGTATTAAATCTTACAGATTCTATAATTGCAGCAAAAAGAAATACTGTTCAGTGTTCTATATGTATGAATTATGCTGATAGTGATCCCTGCGATATTTGTTCAAATAAATCAAGAGATGATTCTATAGTATGTGTAGTAGAAAGCCCAAAGGATGTTGAGGCAATGGAGAGATCTCACAGTTTTCATGGAAAATATCATGTGCTACATGGAGTCATATCACCATTAAAGGGTAAATCACCAGATGATGTGAAAGTTAAGGAACTAATTGACAGAGTTAAAAAAGAAAATATTAAAGAAATAATAGTTGCAACAAATCCCACTGTAGATGGAGATGCAACTGCGACTTATATAAAAAATATTTTATCTGACTATGATATAACAGTTTCTAGAATAGGTTATGGCTTACCTGTTGGAGGAGATCTTGAATATTATGATGAAATTACAATTCAAACAGCCATGGAAAACAGAAGAAGATTAGATTAATTTTGGGACTTAGTCCCAAAATTTTTCTTTTAAGATTTCTAGAAAGGGGAAAATTTTGTCTAACAACAAAAATAATTTTAATAAATATATTCCCACAATTCTCTACGTAATATTGGCGATTATAATTTTTTATATAGTCGCCATAGTTTTTGTCCCAAGACTTAACAAAGAAAAAGACATACAAGAAATTGATTATGTTTCCTTTGTAGACATGGTAAATAAGGGCGATATAAAAAAAGCTGAAGTTCGAGATAGAACTATTGCTTTTGAAGTAGAAAAAGATGGGAAAAAAGTTAAGTATGAAACAAATAGGATGTACGATCCTAACTTAGTTGATAGGTTAGTTAATAAAAATGTAAAATCTGCTCAGGTTTATAAGCCTGAAATGAATCCCGTACTTTCTTTTATAATTTCAACACTTGCAACTTTTGCAATTTTTATTGCCTTTTGGTTCTTCTTATCAAAGTTTATTTTTAAGAGAATGGGCGATGTTGGTCCAATGAGTCTTGGTAAAAGTGGTGCAAAAATTTATGTTGAATCAACTGATGGAATTAAATTTGAAAATGTAGCCGGACAAGATGAGGCAAAGGAAGCCTTGTCAGAACTTGTAGACTTTTTACACAATCCTAAGAAATATACAGAAATTGGAGCAAAATTACCAAAGGGTGCACTTTTGGTTGGACCTCCAGGAACTGGAAAAACTCTTTTAGCTAAGGCTGTGGCAAGTGAAGCAGAAGTTCCTTTCTTTTCAATTTCTGGATCTGCTTTTGTTGAAATGTTTGTAGGTCTTGGCGCAGCAAAAGTTAGAGATTTATTTAAACAAGCAGTTGAAAAAGCTCCATGTATAATTTTTATTGATGAAATTGACACTATTGGTAAAAGAAGAGATGGAGCGGGAATTTCAGGAAATGATGAGAGAGAACAAACCTTAAATCAACTTTTATCAGAAATGGATGGATTTGATGCAAAGGCAGGAGTAGTAATTTTAGCAGCTACAAATAGACCAGATTCACTTGACCCAGCTCTTTTAAGGCCAGGTAGATTTGACAGGAGAATTCCAGTTGAACTTCCGGATTTAAGTGGAAGAACTGCAATTTTAAAAGTTCATGCCAAAAATATAAAAAAAGAAGAAGCAATTGACTTTGAAAAAATTGCTCGAGCAACTGCAGGTGCCTCTGGTGCCGATTTAGCAAACATGATTAATGAAGCAGCTCTACGTGCAGTGCGTGAAGGAAGAGACAAAATGAGTGAAAGGGATTTGGAAGAATCTGTAGAAGTAGTGCTTGCAGGATATGAAAAGAAAAATGCTGTTATTTCTCCAAAGGAAAAGAGAATTATTGCCTACCATGAAGTAGGTCATGCCCTAGTTGCTGCAAAACAAAAGGACTCTGCACCAGTTCATAAAATAACAATCATTCCAAGAACTTCTGGTGCACTAGGTTATACAATGCAAGTTGATGAAGAAGAAAAATTCTTAATGACTAAGGAAGATGCAATTAATAGCATTGTTACACTTACTGGCGGAAGGTCTGCTGAAGAGCTTATTTTTAACATAAGGACAAGCGGCGCATCAAATGATATTGAAAAGGCGACAAAAATAGCCAAGGCAATGGTAACTAGATTTGGAATGACAGATGAATTTGGCTTTGTGGCTTTAGAGTCTATGACAAATGCTTATCTTGGGGGAGATACATCACTTCAATGTTCACCACAAACGCAATACGAAATTGATGAAGCTGTGCAAAAAATTATTGACCATGCTCATGATGAGGCTAGAAAAATTTTAAGAGAAAACATCAAAGCACTTCACGCAATTGCAGAATATCTTCTTCGTCAAGAAACAATAACTGGCGAAGAATTTATGGATATATTAAAAGAATATGATAAAAAAGAAATTCAAACTGATTTTAAAGATGAATTAAAGTCTATAGATTAAGACTAAGAGATTTAAATTAAAAATAGTCAAAAGTTTGTTAATTACAGATTATATAATTTAGAAATTTATTCCTAAATTATAGTTAAATTAATATTTATTATAGAAAAGATTTTTCTAATTAAAGAAAAGTCTTTTTTTTATATGTAATTTAGATTAAAATGTAATATAGAAGTAAAAGGAAAATAAAAAAGAAAAGAGGAAAAAATGATTTTTACAAATGCAGTTGTATTGTCAGTAATAATTCTGGCAGCCCTATGTTTAGCAAAAGTCCCTGTGTTTTTTGCACTTATGATTTCGGGAATTTCTGCTGGACTTATCTCTGGATTAGATATTACAGAGACGATGAAGATTTTAATTGGAGGAATGGGTGGAAATGCTGAAACAGCTTTAAGTTACATTCTTCTAGGTTCACTTGCTTATTGCATGGAAGAAACTGGTGCCGCAGCCATAATGGCTAAGAAAATTGGATCTCTTGTTAAGAACAATAAAATTTTATTGTGTGCAATAATAATAGTAATTGCAATTGCAGCAGAAACTGTTATTCCAATTCACATTGCCTTTATACCAATTTTGATACCACCACTTCTTGCAATCACTAACAAAATGAAAATGAATAGGAAAATGCTTTCTGTTTCCTTTGGTTTTGGATTAAAAGCACCTTACATTGCCTTACCTATAGGTTATGGTGCAATATTCCATGGTTTGATTATTGATTCTTTTGCAAGATCAGGGCTTACTATTACAGATAAAGATGTAACAGGAACTAACTGGATTGTTGCTCTTATAATGTTTTTAGGTCTATGTGCTGGTTTAATATTCTTTATGAAAGACAAGGAATATGATACAAAAAGCGTTGAAGGAAAAATTGTTGAAGTACCAGAAAAATTAGAGAAGAAACATGTAATTGTTCTTTTGTCAGGAGTAATAACTGTTGTTGTTCAAATACTAACAGGATCACTTCCACTAGGTGCCTTAGTTGGACTAATATTTGTAGTTGTAACTGGCGTAGTTAAGTGGGCTGACATGCAAAAAATGCTTGACGGTGGTATTAAGATGATGGGTTTTATTGCCTTTGTAATGCTATTGGCAGCAGGATATGCAGAAGTAGTTAAACAATGTGGAGCAGTTGACGATTTAGTTCAAGTAGCAACTCAGTTCTTAGGTGGTTCAAAACTCGTTGCTTCCTATGTAATGATTCTTCTAGGACTGATGATTACACTTGGTATAGGAACATCCTTTGGTACAGTTCCTATAATTTCAGCAATTTATGTTCCAATTGCAACAAGCCTTGGATATTCAATTCCAGCAACTATTTTACTTGTAACAGTTGCGGCAGCTTGTGGAGATGCAGGTTCACCAGCATCTGATACAACTCTTGGACCTACATCTGGTCTTTCAGTTGACGGACAACATGAGCATATTAAGGATACTTGTATTCCTCAAATATGTTTCTTTGGAGTGCCGCTAATTATAATTGGTGGTTTTGTAACAACTTTAATTTAAAATTAAAAATGGATATAAAAATAAAAGAGGCTTCTGCGGGGTGTACAGAAGTCTCTTTTATTTGTCAAAATATAAGTAAAGGATGTAAAATAATCATTTATTATTTTACTAAATATATTATAACTCTAATATAGAAAAAGTAAAGAAATATTTTGTAATGTGAATCATATTCCATTATGTGGATTATTTTTAGTAAGTAAATAATAAGAGTTATTTTAAAACATCTAAAAATTATACTTTAAAATAGAGAGGGAAATTTAAGTTACTTAATTATTTTTTTGACATTCAGGGCATATGCCACGAAGTTCAACAATATGGTTAGTAACAGTATAGCCAGTTTCCTTTTCTGCAATTTTTTCAAATTCTGAAATGGGGCAATTTTCTATTGCAGATATCTTGCCACAATTGTCACAGACAATATAGTGCCTGTGTCCCATATTTGCAAATTCAAAATAATAAAGTCCATTATGGTACAAATTTTTCTTCAAAATATTTTTATCAGTAAGCTCATTTAGCATTCTGTAAAGGGAAGTGAAGCTTGGAAGAGATTTTTTATCAACAGCTTCAAAAATTTCTTCTGTGTTCATTGGCACATGAGAATTATATAAAAGATCTAAAAGTGCAAGTCTACCCTTAGTTACCTTTAAATTATTTTTCTTTAGTATATATTCAAAATTTTTCAAAAATTCACCTGCTTTCAATCTTATAAGTATTATATCAAAATTTATTTAATTTAAAAAATTACTTTAAAAATGAAAAAATTTTGTTATAATAATTAATAGAAATCATTATTGTTTAGGAGGAAAAGATGAAAAATATTAAAAAAATATTATTTTTATTAGTAGGAATAGTTTTATTTTCAGGCTGTTCAAAGGCAGGAGAAACAAAGGATGCTGCAAAAAGTGTAGAAAAAAAGGAAGGATTAAAGGTTTATGCTTCAGTTTATCCAATGTATGACTTTGCAAAAAAAATTGCTGGAGATAAACTTGATGTTGAAATGTTAATGCCACAAGGTACAGAGCCTCATGGATGGGAACCAGATACTGATACTATAAAAAATCTTGAAAATGCAGATATGTTAATCTACAATGGGGCAGGTCTAGAAGATTGGACAGATAAAGTTTTAGATTCACTATCTAATAAAAATTTAAAAGTTGTTGAAGCATCAGAGGGTGTGGAACTTATAAAATCAAGTCATGATCATGAAGATGAAGATCATGACCAGGATCATGAAGCTACTGAAGAAAATCACAATCACAATCATGAGGCTGATGAAAACAACCACAATCATGAAGCAGTTGAAAACAATCACAATCACGAAGCTCATGAAGAGGATCATGAACATGAAGGTCACCACCATGGACCTATGGATCCTCATGTTTGGACTTCACCAAAGAATGCAAAAATTGAAATGGAAAATATAAAAAATGCTTTCTGTGAACTTGACAAAGAAAATGCTGATTATTACGAGTCAAACTATGAAAAATATGCTAAAATGTTAGATGAACTTGATGCAAAATACAAGGAAAAATTAGGAGATCTTCCAAATAAGACAATTGTAGTTAGCCATGAAGCTTATGGCTACCTATGTAAGGACTACGGTCTAAATCAACTTGGAATTAAGGGTGTAAACGCAGAAACTGAACCAGATGCAAAGAAAATGGCTGAGATAATTAACTATGTAAAAGAAAATAAAATCACAACTATTTTCACAGAAGAGTTAATTGATCCAAAGGTTTCAAAA
>QWCE01002471.1_pt1 | contig 25044 bp, 31 predicted proteins | sample 1972531 | NCBI WGS metagenome assembly QWCE01 (sample SAMN09866716, study PRJNA288562) | Human gut metagenome isolate term4_stool, whole genome shotgun sequencing... | reverse complement strand
GAGGTAAAGAACAGGGATAAAAGGAGCGACCTCTTATATATTCAAAATCATTTTGATTTCCTCTAGTATAACAGTTCATCACACTGCTATAAAGGCTATTGAACTTAACCTTAAAACAATTACATTGCTTATTTACATTATATCATCGTAAAGATAAATTTCAAGGATAGTTAATAATACAACAAAGTCTGTGCTTTCTTTTTATTTCGCTGATGAGACGATATTGACCTTAAAAAATCACTAACCATCCTATCTATTTATCTAATTATCTAACTATTTATTAGTTGAAGTATTCCGACTAATAAGTTAAGCAATGCAATGCAAATCATTAGTTTTTCGGCTTTGCCCATTTGTTGCCTTTCTTTGAAAACACATTGTTGTATGTTTATATTATATCATAAACTATTTTTCTTTATAATAATTAGTGGAACTTATTCCTAAAAGTGTCCCTAAACATAAATCGATAGCCGATAATGTTCCAGCCACTTCTTTTACATAAGCCAATCCCCATATGCCACCAATCGCAACATATAAAGTTGTTAGTGCTGGAAGCCCTATTTGAGCAATCCACTTAAGCACATCATAAGTCTTGTTATCTAATTTCATTCTTATTTTCTCCTTAAAAATTTTGATCTATCTTTCAAAAACTCATCGACCTTATCAGCACTCACTAAATAATCACAATATCCAGTAATACCGAAGTTTTCGCCATCAATCTTACCAGTTTTCTCGCCTATCCCAATAATTGTGTCCTTTGATTTCTTCATCTTTCCAAAATCCATGTTTAGCTCCGCAGGAACTAATATAGCCTTGTGCTGTTTAGCAATCTTCACAGCTAATTCGTAGTCCTTTGCTTCATAAGTTACTACAGTCTGTTTGATTTGATCCAGTAATTTTTCTTCTTCCATTTTTGATAATCCTTTCACTTCTGCTTTTTGTTTCTTGTATCCATTTATCCCTAACTTCTTCATTAAGCTTGGATAATCCACAAAACACCAGTTTGTATCAACACCGCCCTCTCCAGTCGATGCTATTCCACGCCATTGACCTTTGTTAGTGTATTGGTGCATTCCGTATTTTCCAGCATAATTTACATTCTTATTCCAATGAGCTATCCAAATATCGTATTTTTTGATACGCTCCCAGTATAGTCTACTGTCAAGGAATGCCTTGTTACTGTAAATGCCAACATAATATCCAGCACGTTCAACCTCTGAACAAAATCTAACAGTATAATTCGTTAATTGTGTATTCGTGTAGCTACGTCCACTCAAACTAAAATCTTCGATATCAAAGTACACAAGATATTCCAGTTGTTTACCCTTTAACGCTTTTAAAGTCATATCAATTTCAGTGCTAATGTTCAAATAACTTGCTACATACACACCAACACCGATTCCAGCTTTCTTACACTCTCTGTAGTTATATTCAAATGTTTTATCGACATATCCACCGCCATAACCACTTCCAAGACGTAATATCGCAAACTGCACTCCGTCAGCCTTAGCTTTCTTCCAGTCAGGATATCCGTTATATTTCGATACATCCACACCTACTAGCTTAGTCATATCTTCTACCTCCTCCTAATATTATCTGCTTCATTTCTCCTAAAATCTTCAGCATTTCCTCTTGATTTTTTAGTATTTCATCATGATCTCTTTGCAAATTCAGAGCATTCGTATTATGATGTTCCAATTTCTCCTTTAAATCCAACAGTTGTCTTTTAAGATCCACGGTCTCGTCATAGTGTCTATTCGTAATCTCAGTATTTCTATCAATCGACTTGTTGAAATTCATCCACGCATTCAAAAAAAGAGGTGCGTATTTAAACACAAACACGCACACTCCAGCTGCAAACGCGAAGGTAAATCCAGTGTCTAACAATTTTAGAAATTGTTCCATCTACTCCTCCTCAGTTGCTAATTCTTCAAGTCCTAACTCAACAAGTATCTTTTTAACACGTTCTTTTAAGCAATTTGGAACACTCTTGTATGTTCTTCTGCCCTTCATAATCAAATATGCATACATATCAGCCATCTATTTCACCCCCTTTATCTTTGTTTATTGACTCTTGAATTGACTTCATAGTCTCTTCAAGCTCCATCATCTTGTCAAAAATCTCAGTCATCGCTTCTGCTTCCTTTAGTTTATTTTCTTCTGCTTTGATTTCCTCATCTGTTTTCATACTCTTGATATCATTTATAATATCTGAAAGCTTCCTATCAGCGTCTTTTAATTCACCTTTAATTAGCCCTTCATTCTTAGAATATTCAAACATTATTTTGTCGTCATTTATAAAAATATTTATCATTAATTTTCTCCTCTCGCATGATATGAAATCTGTAATCTGTTAGTAGTATTACTGTTAACAATATTTAAAACTCTTAATCTAAATCCCGATGAATCATAACTGATAATAAAAGGGAATACTCCTGTGTCACTAGTACCAACCATACACATATTCAAGTAGCTAATGGAATTAACATAATATGGGAAATTTACCCTAATAACATCACTGTATGCAAATCCGCCAATGGAGCCTTCATAAGAAACAGGTCCCAAATTGGCTGTACCAAACAAATCTCTAGTATTGTCAGTGTCTAACCTTGATGGGGAATTAAATTCAGCAAAAGGTTTTAAATTTACCACTTTATCATCTATCTTTAACTCTTTTTTAATATTAAGATAATCGATATCGGCTTTCCATGCCTTAAGAGTCAAATCCGCCTCAATACCTTGTGCGAAAATATCTCCTTTTACCTCTAGATTATCATTTCCTACAAGTTTATCTGGAAACTTTCCTATCCCAACACAATTGCTCTTAGGATTAATCGAAATCCCAACAGCTTGTGTAGGCACCGTAACTAAAGCAGTATAACTTCTGAACTTATCCGTCGCAGTAACCCTAACCTCATACGATGCAAACTCCTTGTATCCACTTCCCAAACTCACCGATTGAGTAGTAGATGCAATATTAATATTTGCACTGTATTTCGTTGAGAAACTTCCGTACGGCAATTCCCTCACATCAACAGTTACATTACAAGTATTATTATCAGTACTACCAGACACAGTGTGTTGTACCTTAACAGAAGCATTCAATCCTTCTCCTTGTCTTGTAACACTGCATTCAGCCGTTGGTGGATTGTATTCTTTAACTCTTATATTCTGGCCATAAGATTTTCTTTGATTTCTACTATCCACAACCTCAAAAGTGATGTTTCTTTCTCCAGCTCTTGTTACACTACCAATGTTGATAGTAGAACTATCTGAGTAAGTAGTGTATCCATCTAATGTCGCCAGGTACTTTTCAATACTTGCACCATTATACGCTTCAGCAGAGACATAAGCGCTAACATCACTTATATTTGTATAGAAGTAGTCACTTCCGAACACACTCTTAACTTGTGAGTTACCTTCACGAACTGAAACATAAGATATGCTAGGCTTTTTTATCTCAAAAATCCTAAGAGTAATCGTCCTTGAAGCAGTCGTCCCATCGTCAGCACTAGCAGTAAAAGTCACATATCCACTTGACTCACTACCGAACACATCAGAGAATGTACTTGAACTAAACGTGAAATGCGTACTACTTGCAAGGCTACCAACATATCCACTATAGTTGTCCGTCTCCCATCTAATACTTCCACTTCTTCCAGAGATATTTGTAACATTAATAGTCACAGAATCCCCTATATTCGCATAGTACACAGTATCTGCCACAGAATCGACAATACTCATAGACATAGGCTTTTTTCTTGCAATCGTCGGCAAAGTCATAGTAGCACTTAAAGAACAAGTTCCTCTATGTGTTCCAACACTTGCTTTGATTGGAAACGACATTGTTCCATCTGAATTGTGAGTGATTGTAAAAGTCCCACTACACAATGTAGAACTTCCACCCCTGTCAAAGCTATAAGTTGTTGTAGTGTTTTCTATCGTTTGATTATTACAAATTAAAGAAGTGGCTCTCTTTGTTTGAGAATAGCCACTTCCACCGCCTCTACTTTCAAGATACAGTCTATATTTAATTCTTGACGTGTTATCAGCTTCTGATTGACTAATAACATTCATATCCAGCTTAAAATAAGCATACAAGCTTGATGGCGCTGTACCAGTATATGTTGCCATTTATCTACCCCCTAGATTGGTTTAATAATCGTGTATTTGTTAGTGCCATTATCATACTTTGTAACCATGTGATATCCAAACTCCAGTACACCATCTACTTTTAGGTTAGGAACTTGTACTTGTGAGTTCGCAAATCTTGCCACAGTCTTAGTACCATCTATAATTTCTAGTGCATTGTTTTTAAGAATCATCTTCACCGCTTCGTCTTTTTTACCTATCAGAATTCCTTCTTCTCCGAAGTCAAAATACGTCGTTATTGCGTCTATTGTGAACTTACCCGCTCCGACATTCTCCTCTATAATTTTGATCCTATCTTTAAGTGATAAGTTCTCATTTTCCAACGCTTTTTTCACAGTATCTGCGTATGCCTTAGCCTTTTCTATCTCAACAAAACTCTTAGTCACACTGTCTTTGTCAGCTTTCTGACTAATCAACACCTCAACGGCTTGTTGCCTTGACTCGATGTCTGTAACAGTTTGTGAGTCGGCTTTCTTTTCAAGCTCATCTTCGAAATCACTAGGATTTTTGCCCCACGAAGTCGCAACATCGCCCTCTTCCAATTGAGGTCGTGAAACTGTCATATCCGCGTACCACCCTTTATCATATGAGCATAAAATAATTTGAACTTTGTTTTCGTGAAATGTATTATTCATTTCTTTTCTTTTTCCAGTCATGACAATTCTTTTAGCTTCGTTAGGCTTTATTTCAAAATAAAACTGCCCCCAATCAAACCCATTTACCGCGATTTTTTGAACTACATCAGTTCTGTTGTTTTTAACATACATTGAAAATGTGTATGTTTTTCCAACGACAAGTTTTTCAATTGGAATAGTTAAATAACTTTTTATATTAGTTGTTTGATTTCCAACATGTGAGAATACTCTTTTTCCGGCTATCCCGAATTCTTCAATTTGTGCATCACTTATTGTGTGTTCGCCACCATCATACTTTACAAAATAATTACTCAAATCATCAGAATTTTTAATTAAGTTTCTACCACCAATTTCGCCCTCGAACGTTCCGTCTTTGCCATCTTTACCATTGATTTCTGAAATGTGAGGTGACCATACAGGATTATCGTTATATCCATCTTCGGCTTTAAGTAGTCCATATGCAACTACTAAGTCTTTATCAGGATTGATACTAAATTGTACTTGATTAGCGTTACCGTCATACTCACCTTTACATACAACATATCTTTTTTCATTTGGTTTTAGCTTGTGTAATTGCCAGTTAAAGCCATTAAATCTAATCTCCAAATCAGCATCTGATAAGTTTTCAACATAGAGTGATACAGTATATTTGTTTCCTTTTATCATGTCGGAGTCCATGTTAGCTCTGTACGATAAAAAGCCTTTTAGTTGTATATCTCCACCGCTAAATTTTATTTTTTTAGCGTCGTTGACATTCATTTCTGGGAGTTGGTATTTTTCATCTAGTATTTCTAACTTAGAATTACTCCAAGTTGAAATTCGTACATCACTTCGGCTTTTTTTGATTAAATTCCATGTGAAATTACTTCCGTTAGTACCATTAGCTCCGTCTTTTCCTTTCTCTCCTTTTACAAGCATCCACGTATACTTTTTAGGATCTGTTGAGTCTGCTTTAACATAGTCAGTGTAAGTCCCGATGTACTCTTTTTCACCTGCTTGACTTGTGGAAAAATCTTTACTCCCATCAGCCGAGTTTGACCACGCTGTGTGGAAATACGGTGTTTTCCCGTCAGCACCAGCCTTCCCAGGAATTCCATCAGAGCCGTCTTTACCATTTTTCCCATCTTCTCCAACATATTTCGACCACTCGTACTTCTTAGGATCTGTTGAGTCTGCTTTTTCAAAATCTGTATAAAATCCGATATACTTTTTACCAGAAGTAGCAGTTCGTGTGAATCCAACTGTCCCGTCTACGCTATCAGCGTAAGCGAAGTGCATATACGAAGTTCTTCCGTCCTTGCCGTCTTTACCTGGCATACCATTTTCACCATCAGCACCAGGAGGACCAGGAGTTAATTCAAGTAATTCTAAGTCTCTTTTTGTGATAGTATCTTCCCACCTATCACCTTTCCACAGTCTCTTGAAGTGATTACCTTTGCCGTCGTCCCATTGCCACACATCACCCCACTGTAATATTTTGTGGTTTGGTTCTTCTTCTTGCTTGTATATACCAATGGTCAAGTCCTTGATAGTTATAAAGCTTGTAGCCACAGCAACATCATTCAGCATTGCAGAACATGTAAATGTAGCTTGTAAATCAACGTCTGTGTTATTTATTCCAAGAATATTACCCGTTGAGCCTTCTTTTGATTTGTTCCAGTCATCATCACTTGTAGTGATTTTGTCCTGGTATTCTGACACTCTTTCCCATACAAACTTATCAATTGTTGCAGTTTGATCCACACCTGCTTTAGTTACAATAGCCGTAATTTCTGTTGACAACACACCATCTTTGAACACGTTGCCTTGACTTGAACTCAAAGTCATCTCAAACGGTACATTCTGCCAATTGAACCTACTACTATATACAGATTTTTCAAGACTTAAAAGCCTTTCAGAAATACCTGCTTTTTGTTCTTCAAAGTTTGCAAATATAGCAGAGTTGCTAAGCTCATCACATAAGCTCCTTGTGATATCCACAAGTCTAGCAGATAAGTACAACGCCGGCTTAAATCCGTGGTCTATAATTCTGATGTAGTCCCCGATTTCTAATTCACCTGGAAGTTGTCTCAGTGATACCTCATAGCTAATCTTAGCCTCATTGTTGTTTTTCAAGAACCTCAATCCCTCATCAAACAACGTCTTTTGACTAGTAGCCTCACTATCATACATTCTTATGAAATATTTTTGACCCGTTTTATTGAATCTAGTCCACTTCTTAGCTGCTTCTCTATCGCAAATCAGACCATCATCAGTAACATAGAATCTTCCATCATCATACTTGTATCCAACCAAGTCCGTGTTAACTTCGTGTTCTTTGTACGATACTTGTTCAGTACTTGAAGCAGTAGCACCGGCATTAGTATATCGTTCAGAACCTTTCATAATATTTGCAATCTTATCTCCCCACGCTTTATCACTAGCGTAGTTATGCCCATTTTTATCATGATTCATAGCATACAACGTCTTTTGACCACGATTATAATAGTGTTCTTTTATCCACACAGCACCATTGATAATGCCTGCTTGTAAACTTCTATTACTGCTTTTCTTAGCATCATCAGGATTGCTGTCATATGCATTAATACCAAAATAATTATGATATTCTCTTGCAATTCTACTAGTACCCCACGCACTTTCTAGTGCTGCATGAGCTAATATATATCTTGCATCTAATCCGGACTGTTTCTGTGCTTCAATAAACGCTTGACCTTGTCCGTTAAATGGTGAATTCGGTGCTTTTGCTCTTATCCAGTTATTGATTTGAGTCGCAGTTATTCCTTGCAATCTCTTACCCAAATCGTGTTTTGTAACATCAGAATTAGTCCAGTATGTCTTTTTAGTAGCATCAATTATAGTTCCGCCTTTGTTCTCATTCCAACGATAGAACCTAACATTTGGACCAGTCCATCCATTAAGCTTAGTTGTTACAATCCCATTGATTGAACCGTATAAAGTACAATGTATGATTGTGTTTTTATCTAATATTACTCCTGTGTGACCCTTGTTATTGTGTCTTGATACGAATATGTCTCCGTACTGAATTTCTGATTGATTGATTTGATGAAAGTACGTTCCAGCATTTCCCCAAGCCCATAATGTCCCAGTTGTTGGAAGTCCCACAGACTTTGGAAAAAGTCCTGCAAATTTTGCAGCACTACTCACAGAAGAACTACAGTCATAATAATTAGGACCTTCACGTCTTGCTTGTGAATACCTAACCTTACCTTCACGTGATTTCATCCATTTAACAAATAACTCAATCTTGCTATTTGGTGCAGGTTTCTTTTTATCTTCTTCAATTTCAACTTGTTTTACTTCTCTGATTTGCTCCTTGTGTGGTTTACCTACAGCTCTTACAGCAGTACACAAGTCCGCAATTGATACAGTACGCTTAACATCACTTAAATCACGCCCGAACTCAAGCCTATACCCAGTCTCTTTGCCACGTTTCTTATAAAAGTTAATGACCTTTTTATCTATTGCATTACCATTTAACTTGACATCATAGCTAATCTCACAACCGAAGCGACCTGCAATCATAGCAAGTCTCTTAGTCTTAGTAGTTGTACCATCGAATTTAAAAGCTAAGTTTTTATCCTTAGCCTCATTAATTCCGACAACCCAGTCCGATTTGTCACCAAGAGTATTGTTGACCCATTCAACAAGAGTCCCCTTGAAATCTTGTTCAGCAATATCTTCATTAAGTAAATCAAGACCGCAATCTTCTGCGACTATCTCCTTGGAATATCTTGTTTCTACGACCTCAGTAATCTCTAAAAGAACAGGCTTTTTCTTGTATCCTGTAGCAACAACCAGGCAGCCAGCTTCTATAAGTTCAACATCCTTTTCAACAACCTTGTCAATACTGCAAGTAAGCATACAAGTTCCAGTTTCTAAGTTTTCGTTGAACTTATCATCTTGAAAATGCACACCATCTGGATAATCATTACTAACTATTGTCAGTGTTTGTAGATTTCTATCTGTAACTATTAACATTTGAACACCTCTCTGTAACTAACATCACAATCAACGAACGATCCGAATTCTCCCTCAGTAGTTATCGCTATCTCCTCTGTCCCTGGATAAATTGGAGTAGGCTTGGAACCAAATGCAATTGGCATCAAACATCTGTGTCCATTGTGATAACAAAAACCAGTGTTCATATCGATTCTCACAGTATCTCCATCATTGAAGTTAAACCTAGGAATAGCTACATTAATCATAGAAAACTCTTCCTTGCTTTTATTCTCAACATAAATATCTGCATCATATCCTGTAATGGTCATATGCATTGGATTACAAGCTTGAATAAAGTCGTAGTTGTTCTTCTTAGTGCATAACACATAAACATCACTAGCCACTACATCATCAATCTCAGCATTCATTAGCCTATAAGTGTAGCTTTTACCATTCAACTGATTATACATGTAGTATGTAACCATAGCACCTCTTTTAGTAATAGTTACAGCGCCTGTCCAGTCAGCTTTGTTGTATCCAGTGTGAAGCTGTCCATCACTACCACACAAGCACACCATGGCCATTCTTCCATCACCATTTATGGTTTCAATCCTCATACCGCCAATCATGTTTTGATACTTATCAGTTATGCCAAATGTCATAAAACCAAATTGTCCAGGGCTTGCTTTGTAATTGAATTTGAAAGTCATTTCCCAATCAGTCGCATTGTTAGTCACTTTTCTGTGAAGTGGAAGTGTTGAGAATGTCTTTAAACTTGAGCTATTCCAAAAAGGATAGACACCAGTAACAGTGCTTTGACTTTTCCCTTGAATATCTTCTTCAAGTAACCAACCAAGATATCCCTCTTTGTCTATAAGTCTGTATGCCTTCTTTGATTTTGACTTGTTCACAGCTTTCGTCTTATCGAATTTAAAAGACTTACCTTTTACCCAGTTAGCAATCCTAACACCATTGTCCCAATACCTTGCGTTCTTTGACACGGTAACAGTATTGCCACTTGGAGCAGTGCTAGTCGCATTTGTGTTTGCTACTCTACCATCAAAATCACTATCAGCTACAAGCTTAGATGCATCCACAATGTCCCATCCATCACTAGTTTTCATAACCCTATCAAGAATAGTTAAAGTTCCCTTACCACTCTTGAACAAACTACTAGTTTGCTCCTTGTGGATCTTCATCTGCTTAATCGGTGCAAACTCCTTACTATCTCCGAATTGAAAACTACCATGCTTACTAGTAACACCAATCATAGTTACCTTACCATGGCATTTAAAATCAAGAATAGGATACGTCTTATCCGTACCATGGTTTTCACACATAATACTTTTAGCATTGGCTTGTGACAGCTCCACAGGCTCTCTCTTATATCCACAAGCAGATGGAATGATAAAAGTTAGTTCACCTTTCCCATATCCTTTAGTGTAATTATTAGCCTTGTATTCAGAAGATTTTATTTCTCCATCAACCTTTGCGTAGTAAATAATATCTGGATCATCATAAAAGTATAATTCCGATAATTCTTCAGTTCCTAAAAATTGAGCAAGAACTCTTCTAATTGTATTCAAGTTTTCTTGGACATAACTAAACGTAATCTTGAATTTCGCTTCTTGTCTTCTGCTGCTAATAAAATCTGAGCCATTGAACACAATATATGGATTTAATTTATTTTCTGTAGAAGATAGAACGGGGCGCTCTATATTTTCTACAATAATCAAATCCCTAAAATCAGTACCATTATAAAAAAACATTAATACACCCCTCTTCTTCTATTATTAATCTTAGTTTCTCTTTCCATGAACTCTCTATCATAGCGATAAGTTCCTCTTGAGATTTCTCTGCCATCTAATTCACTTACAACAGTAATTTCAATAGGTTTTTGGTTGTTATCATTATTTGTTAACCCCGTTAAATCATTGTAATTAGATCCAGTAGAATTAACCCTATAATCCTCTAGGTTAAATCCGGATTGGATTTGTGGCGCCATTGAATTAACCAATGATTGAACATTTGAAAAACCATCATCTAATCCTTCATACAAACCACCCATAATTGCATTACCTGCTGGAATTAAAAGTTTTTTATCATAAGACAATGGACCCTTGTGATCTTTAATCCATGTACCAATTCCACCAACAAATGATTTGACATGTTCGAAAGCGGATTTCAATCCTTTTAGGAATCCATCAATTATAGCCTTACCAGCGCTAAACAAATCCACATTTTTTACAGCATCAATAATGGTCTTTGTTATATTTCCCATTGTATTATTAATTTCTGATAGCATTGAGAAAATACCTTTAACCAAAAATACAATGAGTTTAACACCCATTGCTAATATATCTGGTAATTTCTCCAATAAAGTTGCCAAAAACAACGCTGCAATTTTTAACACTGTAGCACCGATCATAGGTAGTCTTTGTATAATTCCGTTGACTAATTCCGTTAGAATCTTAATACCTGATTGTAGTATTTGTGGCAGATTATTAGTTACGTAATTAATAAATTCAGTAATAATCTTCAATGCAGTTTCTCCAATTTGAGGAAGTACATTGATAATTCCATCAACTAATTTAAAAAACAAATTCTTCCCAGTTTCCCAAATGACAGGAAGATTACTCAATACAAACTGAACAAATGAGTTCAACAGATTACCTGCTGCGCTTAAAAGTTCTGGCCATGCATTAATTATGCCAAGTATCAGATTACCTACAAGTTCACTGCCCTGTTGTAGAATTCTTGGGAAATTCGATTTCAACCAGGTAAATATTTGGTCAATAGCAGGATTAAGAGCATTAATCAGTTTAGGTATTCCTTGAAGGATTACCAACCCAAGATTTCCCACAAGTCTTCCTACCATTGGAACCAAGTTTTTAAATAAGAAAGTACCTGTTGTTTGTACCAAATTACTTAATGTAGCATTAATATCTCCACCTGTAGTCAACGCACCTTGAAAATCCTTAAAGGCGGCTTTCATAGAATTAAAAGAGCCTTCTAAAGTTTCACTCGCTTCCTTTGCAGTAGTTCCAGTAATGTCTAATTTGCCTTGTATAGCGTGAATTGCATTGTATACATCAGACAAGTTATTTATGTCATATTTCACTCCAGTAAGCTTAGTTGCATCGGCAAGTAGACGTTGCATCTCCGACTTCGTTCCTCCGTAACCGAGTTTAAGGTTATCCAACATTGTGTAATTATCCTTGGCAAAGCCTTGGTATGCATTCTGAATGCTTTCCATATCTGAGCCGAACTTATTTGCATTATCGCTCATGTCTCGCATAGCCATGTCGGCTACATCTGCTGCTTTCGAAGTATTACCGCCCAAAGATTGAAGCAAGCTAGCACTAAAACTAGTTACATTTTGCATGTATTCATTAGCAGATATACCAGACGTTTCAAAAGCTTTTGCAGCATACTGTTTTACCTTATCGGAACTATCCTTAAACAGTGTTTCCACACCGCCAAGTGATTGTTCAAGCTGACCACCTTGAAATATACTGTCTTTGATAATCTTTCCAATAGCAGCTGCCCCAATTACTCTTTTAGCCATGCCGACTAATGCTCCACCAAACTTAGATCCACTTTGAGTACCTGCACTCATAGCTTCACCACCAAGCTCATTAGATATCATTCCCGATATGCCTCTTGCAGAAGGAATTATTTGAACATAAGCCTTGCCTAAATCAGTTGCCATTTGTCTCACCTGCCTTTAATATCTTTTCTCTTGCTTTTAAAAACTCCTCACCAGTGTAGTACGCTTTGACATCGTCATCCATTTTCTTAGCAAAAACAGAATCGAATATCGATTTTGGAGCATTAATTCCTTTTTGCGCATCTTTAGTCTTAGACCAAGTAATAAAAGCCAAGTAATCAGTCATAAGAGCAAAAAGTTTCGTTTTGAAATCTCCCTTTTCACCACCCATACACATCATTACTCGGCTATCCTCTCTAAGTCCTCTTGTTAGTACCGCAACAGTCGATAAAGGAATTTTCTTGTAATTGTAAATGTGATAGTATTCAGCTAAATCACAAATCAATTCATCTTCACATTTATTTACTACACTAGCGAGGAATATTAGTTTTTTATAGGTTTTACTTGCTCAAAAATAGAAGTCAATTCTTCCTCTACTCTTTTTACATTGACTAGTCCTTTTTTATCACGAAGAAAATCAAGCAAATTATTTTTTTGTTTTTCTCCTAAAAGCAACACCAAAATCTTTGGCATAACCATTGGATTAGATTCATTTTCTGCTATAAGTTCAAATAACTCATAGTTTTCTAATCTATCCTTATCAATCGCAAATCTGAAACCACTTTTAGTGATCCCTTTAATATAATTATTTTTGTTAGTCATTCATGCCTCCTACACTTCTGATGGCTTAGAAATATATTCAATGTGGTTATATTGTTCCTTGCCCTCTGTGTAAGATAAAGCAGACACCGTAACTTCGTAGCCTATAGAATCATTATTTACATATTCAATATCTGATAAATTTGATAATTGCCCTTTAGGAATTACAAGTCTTTTCAAATATCCACCATTCATAATCATATCCACCACAACAGCTCTAGGTTCCCTAAAATCTGCAGTTGATTTCACTTTGATTCCAGTTTCGACAGTACCTGTAACATTCTTATCACCATAGACAAACTTCAACACCTCTACATTTAACGATTCAATTAGTTTAAATGTAAAATCATCTGTCTTTTCTGTAGAAATCTTTAATACAGTTTGACCGCCCCATTCTTTAATATCTTCACTATCTAAGTTGTCAGCATTAATCATTCCATCTTCTGATACAAATCCAAGTTCCTTAAAAGCAACATTTAATTTAGTATTAGCATCGTTTGGAAGTTCAGTTCCAGTCGGTGCCACCCAAATAGCCCCCTCAACTCTTGGTTTTGCAGCAGAAACATTACTAGAATTAGCCATACAATCCTCCTTTAATCTTTATAATAGATATCATACACAGCTTGATATCTGTGTTTTTTCTCTTGTACGTCAGTATAATCGTAATCACTATCAAGCCTTACACTTGATACATCTTTAAGTTCAATAGCTGCTAGCATCGCCTTTTTCAAATCATCATTCATAACAGCGCACTCATATTTGCTATTAGCATAACTTTGAATAGCAAAGCTTGCATTGCTTATTCCATCACGAAAACCTCCGCCAAGTTTTTGAATTAAAAAAAATTGTGCCGGTTCATTTTCTTTATGCTCCAATAACACAGTTTTCTTCATTTTTTCTTCTAAATATTTTTTTATCGTTATTTCAATCATTTTAAAGCCTTTAACAAAGTATTATTCTTGATATTCTCTTGCCTTGCTTTAGAACTACTAGCATATACACTTACAAATGCTCTTGTTTTCTCATCTACAACATCGGATGCATATCCATCACCGCAACGGTTTTTGACAACCGCTGCCCTTTTTTCAAGAACATTTTTCATCTCATCAGAATGAAGTAATTGAGATACTCCTTTTTTATTTAATTTAAAACGAAACTTATTCAATTCGCTCCACCTTAACCTTTTTATTCCATTGAAGTGGAATCATATCCTCAATTCCTTGAGTAGGACTTCCCACAGTCTTGAATCTATCATCGAAAAACTCAACAATAGCATTCTCCCAGTTGTGAGAATCCCCTTTTGGAATACCAAGAATATATGAAATTCGTCTACCAGTTAAATTCAATTCATTTACTAACTCATCACTATTTAATGGAGCCACAAGAACATTATCAACAACAGTCGCCTTTTCAGTTACAACATCTGCTCCAAAAGGATCAGTCCCAGTCTTCACCAGATTCACCAAAGTAACCGGTATTCCTTTCAGTTTCATAAAAATCAATCACCCCATATCTCTGACGTTTCAATCCTAACCTTTGAAGCTCGCTATTTTTTATGAAAATACCTCCACCAGGTGTAAGATAAGTACCACTGACAGTATATCCAAGTGCAGACTGAGAAAACTGACTCAAAGGTTCTCCATCAGTAGCAGTCATCATAGTCCTTGATACAATATCAGTAACAACTGATTTTAAAACGCTTAGATATACTTCATTTTCGGCTTTCTTATCCAAATCGATTTGCATTTTTTCTGCCTCTAACCTTAGCATATCACTCACCGTTTTTAAAAGAGCTTTGCACCTATCCATTTCTTCATCTTGCAGAGGTCTCCATAAAAGCATTACATCTTCTACAGTTGCAAATTCTTTCATAATATTACCCTTGAAGTAATTTTAATAACTCATCTTTTGTCATCTTAGAATCATACTCAATCTTAAGAGCATCCAACTCCTGCATGATATCTTTTTTTGTAATCGTCGATTTATCATCTTGATTTTCTGTTTGGTCAGATTTTGTTTCAGTCACTTCTTCATTCTTTTCTTCAGTGATTTCTTTTCCTTTTTCTACCCAAAATTCTCCCATTGCAACAGAAGAGGAGCTTATCACTCCTCCTGTTTTAGTATTAATTAATATCATTATTCAGCAGCCTCAATTCTAGAAAATGCAGAAGCATCTAAGATTCCCCATCCTAAATAAGTTTCAGCTCTTAAATAAACTTGGTTATATCCTTTTAAGTCACGACCTGAGTTATCTGGATCACCATATTGAATAACTTCAAGTGGAATTTGTTTTGAATAACCCCATTTAAATGATCCAGCAAAGTCTCCTAGGATTGCAACATCTTTTGATGGTTTAGAATTAACAGTCTTATTAATGTCAATTTTTAACCCATTCAAGTTGCCAGGATTTGCTCCGAAACGCAATTCAGGATATTGTCTAACACCATTTACTTTTATTTTTGATAATGCAGTAGTTACTTGTGGAGCAACAATCATTGCTGACACATCAGCTTCACTACCTTGAACTAACCCAATAGCAGTTTCGATATTATCCTCAACATTTGCCTCATCATATACAACTTTTTGGCTTACTGCTGCATCAAAGTGATTTGCCCCAATAACAGTAGAAGCTTGTCCAGTTCTAGGATTAATACCGTGCATAGCCATTAAATCCAAACCCTTAGCAAGTTTTTTTGCGAATCCATCATTAAATGCCTTTAATATATTGATTCTTTCTTCTTCTGATGCATACATGAACTCATCTGTAATTCTAGCACCATATTCAACCTTAATTGGAACAATCTTTATAGAATCTAAAGATATACCACCGTGTGATTTCCTTCCATTTTCAGCTACAACATCAATCTCATTATCCATAGTGAAAGTAAATTCTTTCAATCCATTAAATGGAATTGGAGTTTGACCTGAAACTTGTGCAATTGACGATTTTCCCTTAACCTTATTGATTAAATCTTTTACTAATTGTGGTTGGAATAATTCTCCTCTTTGTAATTCTGTTTTTCCCATTTTACTCTCCTTGTAAATCTAAATTTCTAACTAAATTCCTGTAAGCTGAATCCTCATCATCGATTATAGGTTCCACACTTGCAAGTGGCGCTACAGGTTCATTTCTTACTAGCATATTTGATAAATTTTTTGCATCTTCCATCAAATCCTCTTCCGTATTTCCTACAAGTCTACCGGCCAACTCGTATGGAATGCCATTTTTTAAGGCTATGTCCGTTTTTAAATTCTTTAGTTCGTAAGAATTAATCTTTCCTTGTAATTCTTCAATCCTTGAGTTGAACTCATCAGAATTTAATTTGTTTTTTTCTAATACAGACTTAGTATCTGATAACTCATGCTTTAGTGACTCATTTTCTTTTTTTAAATCATCATAGTCACTATAATCTTTCAAAATGCTTTCTTTTTGTCTGTTGAGTCTTTCTGCAATTGCAGAATTAAACTCTTCTTGAGTTGTAATAGGTTTAAATTCTCCCATTCTCCAATTCTCCTTTCTCGATTTAGCCTCTCTTACGAGGAAATTTGTATTAAAAAATAGCCTACAATAGTAGACTACTAACACCAAACTTTTTGTTTTTTCTTTTCTATTTTTTCACTACATATCCAATGTGCCAATATACAGGCATCCATTAAGGAAATATCATTTTCTTCAAACTGCGACTTATACCCAAATCCACCATGACTACCAATATTTCTCTTCAAACAATTAGTCACAACATCAGTTAAACTAGCTTGATTTTTGTGCAATATTGTTTTTGTAAATATTGCTTGCTCCCATTTTGAGTTAGCAACAATAATCTCTGAGACCGTAGGCAAAATAGGTTTAATAAGCTTGAAACTATCCATTTCCTTTTTCAAAATCTCTTGTCCACTAGCACCATCTATGACTACATTTTCATAATCAATTTGTCTTAAAAAATTAATAATCCAACCATTGCCAATACGAATGCTCCTACAATCAATAGCTTCAACGAAGATTTTACCCGACAATGTCTTTATAGCAATAGCCATAGCTACATTTTTGCCATCATTACCATACTTAATCCCGACATTAATCTTACCAGTAAGAGCAGGTAAACTTGGAGCCATAACAGAATCCCAGTCTTTTTGAGTAATTGCTGATTTTTGGTTATATCTAATCCATAAACCTAAACGCTGAATATTAAAATCTAAATCATCCGTACCAATTTCGTCCTCAATACTTCTTTCAGTAAATATCGTACCAAGAGATGGATTTGTCTTATACCAAAGCTCTACGTCGTTAACATCTGATTCTTCATTAATTCCCCACTCGGCCCAGCCTGTGTTTTTACTATCACCATCGATAGCATTGTTTCTCATATTTAAAAAAACAGTACCGGCTGATACTGTCGTTGGAGGTGTTCCTATGAATACCGTCTGTGGATTTTTACTAGAAGTAACCACATATTTAAGAGCAGATTGTTGGTCATCGGTGTATTCTTGAGCCTCATCAATAACAAGTAGATCATATCCTTCACCAAGACCACCTGTTGATGTTCTTGTTCTAAACTTTAAAACACCGCCGTCAACAAATCTTATCTCTTCATTTCCTTTAGCTTTTAAAGTTGTAAAATTTTCATCATTGACATAACCCATAGACTCCAGCACTTTAATAATTCTCTCCCAAGCGGTATGTGATGTATTAGTTCTGTGTGCTGTATGGAGCATTTCCTCACCTTTTAAGAGACCATATAACTCACGAATAAGAACAACCTCATTTTTACCATTACGACGTGGAAGAGAAAAACCAAATTTTGTATGAGTCCATAAGCCATCATCATTAATAGCCAATATATGATTAATTAAGTTTTTCTGCCATTGCTGAGCCTTTCTCCCAGATTTTTCGTACCATTCAATGGCACAATCTCCGTATGTTTTTTCGTAGGGCAATAAAACAGCTGTTGTTGGATTTTGATTACCAAGTCTTGTCATTACCCCTCCTAAATTTTTGCACTAAAAAAGCACCTCTAATCTATTACAGTCGTAATTAGTTAGTGTGCTTAATTAGTCTAATATTTCTATCGATTTGATTTCATTTTCAAGTAGTTTAATCCAACCACTATCTGTTTTTACTGATAATCCATCAAATTCCTCTTCAAAGTCTTCTCTATTTTCATATAGACACCTTCCGGAAAACATCTGATTATCTATATCTGTTATTTTAACTAATTTATTATTGTATTTTTGTAACATATTTATTCTCCTGTATCAAAAAATGTAGGAACTAAGTGAACACCTGTTTTGCCATAATGTATAGTCATAGCATTTATTGATCGCTTGGTATAAAAATCTATCCCTAATTCTTTTTTTTCATTTAACGTAATTTTTTCTGTACTTTTTCTCTTGCCGTTTCTGTCTTTTTCAATATAACCTGTCATCTTGTAATCATTATACAACTTTTCTACATCTATGTCATCATAAAAATAACTTTTATTATCTCCAACTGTTGATTGCATATGTCTTTTCTGTTTATCTAGATTAAGCTTATCTTTCCATACCCCTTTATTGAAATTATTTTGAATAAACACGCGATCCTTTAATTTCTCATATTCTTCAATATTCTCATATTTCAGTTTTTGAAAGGCGCTTAAAGATTTGGGCATTTTATCTTTTCCTAACACAGAAATATATTGTTTATACTGCAATGAATCCTCATGCCTGTTTAACGCTCTGATATCCTGTAATTCTTGTGCTTTTTGAATTCTTTCATTACTAAAATTAGAATTACGCTTTCTTTTAGTATGCACATTTTGCCTACTTTTTTTATCAGGAACATACTCTACAGTGCATCTACAATGCCTATGACGTCTGAACACATCATTTCCAGTATTGCTGATATCATTATAATTATACGATCCAACTAGCTTTTTACACCAATCGCAGCAATTTCCGTGTTCTTTTCTTACAATTTTTGGAGATAGACCCAAATTACTATGAAATTCTGCATTAGTTTTAACTGTATCATCAACAACAGCTTGAGTGAAATTTGCTATAGGTTCTTTTAACACCCATTTTGTTTTGTCAAATTTGTCCTCGCTAACTCTGTTTATAATACCGTCAATTCTGTCTTGATTAATCTCTGGTTTTAAACCCTTAATATTTAAGCCAGCTTGCCTGTTTAAACTCGTTTGAGTGTCTGAGGCATACGTTGATACCAATTCATAGTTTTTTCTCAATGTAGGCTCTATTATTCGCTTAGCAATATTATAATACATAGTATCATTAGGAAGTATCCCTTCTGATATATTTTCCAGATAACACTCAGATAAAATATCACCTAACCTCATAGCGTATTCATTAGAGCTCATATGATTACTTTTCTTTTCGAATAAAAGAGTTTCAAGTTTTTTTATCTTTTCATCTTTTTTAAATTTATTCTGAAATGATTTTTCAATCAAATCTAACAAACCAGGGACTATATCCTTATCCATTATCTTTTCCCTCTAATCCTGTAAGTTTTCTAACAGTCTCGCTATCTGCAAATCCTGGAATTGCTTGGTTTAATTTAATCAATCCGTCACCGACCAAATTCAAAGTAGATGCATCTGATTCAAATACAGGATCCCATTTTACTGTAGCTTTGTAGAATTGACTTCTATCATAATTGAATTCATCTCTCATACTACTAGCAACATATCCAACATTTAAAAAACCACTACTAAAACATCGCTGAGCTTTTTTACCCATAACTCTTAAAGTCTCATGACTTGCTTTAATAGCATCGCTAGAGCTTGGATTATCAGAAACAAATCCCAAATCGTCCAAAGTCAAACCAGACTCTCCGGCAAAACCTGCTGCAGCAGTTCTTAACTGTTCAGTAAATGGACTCATACTTGGTGTTGTGAATTGACCAACAACCGGCTTATCTCCATCACTGTCCTTATCAATTCTTAACATACTAGATATAGTCGCTTTCCAGTTATCCCATTGCTCTGCTTCTGAACTCATTCCTAAAATGTATTTTTGTGGGAATGAATAGAATTCAGCAGTTATATCTGATCTCACAAGGGTTCTTTTAGCATAAGTTTGATGATACTCACAAGCTTTTGTTATTCTACTTCTTCCGAAAGGTCTTACCGCATCAGGTCTATGAATAATAGGCACAAGACTTGCATAAGAACAACTATGCTTAAATATATTTTTTTGTTTATTTTTAATAACAGTTGTTTTATATGGCTCAAAATAAGCTTCAGCAATTGCGTGACCTTCTTTATCTTTCTGTAAAATAGCGTAGCCTTCTTTCAGCAAACCTGTTACGGGATCGATAGCACCTGTTGCATTTGCAGCATCTATAACCTGCAATCTAATATCACCAACATCGTCTTTTGATACATAGACAAAAGAACATGAAGCAATCAAAGCATTAAGAATAGCACTATCGAAGAACACATCGGGATTATTCATGTTAAAAATACTGTTCATATCGAATGGATCATTGTCGAAGCCTTTAAACACAAGTCTATCAGCAAGACAATCGACAGCTTTTGAACACCACCCTAATACAGCTTTGTATTGTCTCTTTAAATCATTGCTTATCATAATCCCTCTATCATAGTCTTCTTTTTTCATATCATACCTAAGATATCTCTCAACAACCCTCGGTTGGTATAGTTTTAATTTTTTACGTAGATAATCAATTCCCGATTGAGTGTCTTCGTATTTCTTAACAATGTCTTTGTTAATTTCATAATTTTGAGAAACTAATTGTTCCATTTATATCACTTCCTTTCAATTTCAAAAATACCTCGTGTGAAAATATGTACAGTAACGGTGATGAAGTCCGCTTAGACCCTACAGGGGGAGGTATCCCCCCATCATCTGGATTTGTATTTAGTCCAATCCATCGATTGAGGCAAATTCCTATTTCCTAGTACTTGTTGCTCTTTTATTGTTTTTTCTTTGAATAATTTATCTGACTTCTGTCTATTGCAAGTCCAATGCGCTAGTTGCAAGTTGCTTATATCACTTGGATGTCCGCCTTTACTCACTGGTATTATGTGATCTATGCATGGGGCTAATGGATTAGGTGCTTTCAAACTCTTATCAACAGGCTTGCCACATATGCCACATGTATTCTGAGTCTTCAGTATTCTTTGTTTATTTCTTTCAAAGTTAGCCCTATGTGGGCCTTTTCTATCGGGGCGGGTATTCATAAAATCAGTCCTTTCTTTAACCAAAAAAGTCGATACATCAAGTATCGACCTTAAGGTAATTTATTTAAAAGGAGGTGAAATTAACAATTGTAGTTATATTTGAATCTTCTTTCACCAATACTATTGTATCACGGCAAAATCGCCCTAATCGCCCAATTTCTTATTTAAATATTTATCGTGAATCTTTCTTGAATAACTTTCATGACAACTCCCAAGTTGCATACTAATATATCCCCAACTCTTACAATCGAAGTATCTCATTTCGAATATCATCCTAACTTGTGAATCGTCAATATTATCAATAAACTTCTCAATCTCGCATTTTAAAGTATACGCTTCGGATTCCCTACTTCTAAGCCTCTTTAGTTCTCTGCTAGGAATTATAGGTATTCCTGAAATACTAAAACTTCTTTCAGAATATGGATATTTACAACTAGATCCAGTTACAGAATCCTTTACAATGCTCTTATGCTCAAGTCTTTTAATTTTTTCTGTTAAGTATTTAATCTCTTTTTTTAAAGAATTGTACTGATTTAAAGTTTGTCTATCCAATTCCTATCACCTCAAAACTTAATATAGTCGTCTACATTTAATCCCGTTTCTTCTTTAATCGTTGCAATCATATCATCAAAACCAACATACTTATTTTCAAGACAATCTATTTGTTCAGCAAACTCATACAAGAATTTTTCAAGTCTTTTCTTTCCAAATCCCCACTTATCGTGTAGCACAATAAGTGGCACATACGCTATAACTCTCAACGCTTTATCCGTTACATCGTCTCTTATTTCTTCTCTGAATTTGTCTATTCCTTTATTTATCTCAGCATGTAGTTGTTCTTGTGTGAATGTGTATGTTGGTACCTTTTTCTTAATTCCTGCTTTACGTCTCTGCGCTCTGTTCATTTCAAATCTTCCTCTTTGATAAAAGCTCCATCAATTGTCTTTCCTTTTCTCTTTGAAATCTTGTCATAAGCCCTTTCCAAGCACTCTACAAAATCAATATTCAATTGATTTGATAAAATTATTAAAGTTACTATAACATCACCAAATTCAAGTTTCGTATTTTTTTTATTATTTTGAATCATTTCCTCTTTAAGTTCAAAAACTTCTTCTACTACCTTTTCAAATTGTTTAAACCTATATTCAAATCTAATCAAATCCTTATCGTCCGCCCACTCTTCCACTTTTGTTTTTAATTGCTCAAAATCCATTATTCTTCCACCTCGATTTCTTCTATATTTAGTTCACTGATACTTGAATCTCCTAAATGATATATAGGGTCTATGACTTTTTCAATCATCTCTTTCACATCATTTTTAGTCCAGTAATCATAAGGCTCAAACTCAAAATATATTTTAAACTTTTTCATTCTTCCACCTCAATTTTTAAATTTGAAATATAACCTACTTCTTTCCTGCCATCATTTATAAGTGTCATTTCATTAATTTCTTTTGTTACAAAATCCTGATATGCTTTCTCTACTGTTTGAGAATACTCGCCGTTCAATCTGTTTCTAATTTCTTCCAGTTGCGAATCTTCTTTTCTCCTTAAAGCTTCCATGACATCTTCGTCACGAGTTCCCATGGTAACCAAGTGATGAACTATAACTGAATTCTTTTGTCCTTGACGGTGCAGTCTCTTATTTGCTTGAATGTATAATTCATAGTTCCAGTTAAGCCCAAACCAAATTACATGGTGGCCTCCTTGTTGCAAGTTAAGCCCATAAGCTGAACTTGCAGGATGCGTAAGTAGAACATTAATCTTTCCGGCGTTCCAGTCCTTCTGATCCTGTGGACCTTCAAGCTTTCTAAAACTTAATTTTGTTTTACCTAAGACCTTTATAAGCCTATCAAGGTCATGCTTAAAATTATAACCTTTCCATAGTTGTATAAGCTTTTTGTGCCTTAGAATCTAGTTTTACAGGTATTATATTTTCCACACATTCAGGAAGTTCCAGGTAGTCCTCTGCTTTCATAGAAACACAAATATCACTAATCCTTTGTAGTATTTCTTCCCTTGCAAAATCCCTTGGCTTATAGCTATACCCCATGTAATCGCCTTCAAAGAAATTCCCCCTATAACTATAAAAAGATTTTCCAAGTCTTTCTCCGCCGTCTAGTAAGTAAACTTGGCTCCATAAATCTAACAAGCTATTAGGGCTTGGAGTACCTGTAAGACCTACCACCTTTTTTATACGTGGCTTGATTGCTGCCAGTGCTTTAAATCTCTTTGAACTGTGATTTTTAAAACTTGAAAACTCATCACAAATTACCAGGTCAAACGGCCAATCATTTTTATAATAATCTACCAACCAAACCACATTATCACGATTGATTATATAGATATCTGCAGGTGTATTTAACGCCTTTATTCTTTGTGTTTTGGTTCCAAGAACCGTGGAATATCTAAGAATTTTAAATTCTTCCCACTTTTCGATTTCATTTTGCCAAGTTGCCTCTGAAACTTTCTTAGGTGCTATAACTAACACCTTGCTAACTTCAAATCTGTTATACATCAAGTCCTTTACTGCCGTTAAAGATATTAAAGTCTTACCAAGTCCCATATCTAAAAACAATCCTACAGAATCACTTTCTAAAATCTTTCCAGCACAAAACCTCTGATATCCGTGTAATTTTAAATTCATTTGCACCTCTCAAGCTTTAAAATGTTTATAAACTTCTCCACATCTTCAAATCCATAAAGCACCCAAGTCCTCTGGCCAAGATCGTTTAGTTTTTTTATCTGTCTTTTTTGAAGTGGTGAAACTACTCCTCTATCAGTCTTAAGTTCTACAAAATGTATCACTCCTGGTAGAACAACTATCCTATCAGGCACACCTGAATTTCCCGGACTAACAAATTTATAGCATAGCCCACCAAGTTTTTTTATTTCAGAAACAAAATATTTTTCCAAATTTTTTTCTAACATTTTTCACACACCTTTTATATTTTAGCCATGACTACCAATATCCTATACGTATATAGGTAACCCTAAAATATAGACCATATAGATTTTATAGCCCACATTATTAGTCTATATTACTCTATTTAGCCTATATTTTTATACTCATAGGTAAAAGGGTATCAGTTGGTAGTCAACATGCTTTAACATTAGTATTTACAACGGTTCAAGTGACTACCAAGGTATTAAATATTGGTAGTCATGATTTTTGGGATGACTACCAATAATTTTTAAGTTGGTAGTCACGATTTTTATCTCTTTTCTCTTCTCAAATCTTCAATATTGTAAATTTTCTTTCTTCCAAATCCTTTTTGATTTCCATAAACCCCATATCTTTTTGGGTACTTATTTCTCTTCCATCCTTTTAATGCCGTCAAGATACCTACAATTTCATTGCTGTCTCTTCTCTTTAAATACTTCATATCTCCACCAAAGCACACCTGCCAAATCTCTGCTACGCATACCTTCTCACGCTCAACTAAATCACTTTCATCAGCACCTACAAAGCTATTATTGTAGAAGGCCCTCTGGTCTTGTACACTCATCTCATACCAGTTACTTGGAACCTTCCTATCCAAGTACTCCATGATTGCCCCCTCTTTAGGATCTATATCACGATAATCTTCCTGCATCTTTTTAGCTAATTCTTCAGCATCTTCTGAAAGCATTAGAGATTCACCAAGCATATAATACCAATGTGCCTCTGCCCATATTTGGTCTACTTCCTTGTCCAAGTCTTTAAATACATCCTTTCTCTTTGGAATTTCTCC
>QWCE01002225.1_pt1 | contig 25123 bp, 19 predicted proteins | sample 1972531 | NCBI WGS metagenome assembly QWCE01 (sample SAMN09866716, study PRJNA288562) | Human gut metagenome isolate term4_stool, whole genome shotgun sequencing... | reverse complement strand
ACTGCACTGCCTGCCCAGTCAAGGGTGTCACCTACAAAGGCTGCGGTTGCTTTCGGTGCTAAGCCGCCGGCTTTGGTGATCTTGTCTGCGCTGGTGTCAGCTTTTTCTACAACCAAAGGTACAAGGTCTTTGTGGTTTTCTTTTACTAAAACTTCGTCACCTGCATCATTAGTCTTGTAGATATCATAGATTACTTCTACATTGGGGCCTAATAAGCCTTCGCCAACGTCTTCCGTTGCTTTAACTTCGGCTGTTGGTGTTCCTGTAATTTTAAATCCATCTGTTGCGTTGCCTTCAACTTCCAGTCCGGCAACTTCTTTACCGGAAACGAAGCTTACGCTCTTCATCTTGTAGATGTAAGCTTTATTTTTCGGGTCTCTTTCAGGTACCGGCTTTACATCTTGGCTATAGGCTTTTCCTACTTCGCCGGATGCAAGGGGAGAGTCTGTAACGGCGATATAACGATCCCTTGTGCCTTTAATTTCCCCGGCATCTTTATCACTTAAACTCGTTGTAAATGCTGCTTTATATAAGCCAGCTTCTTTTGCCTTGCCTGAAATTGTACCATCTTTTGAACCAATTGTTAGATCTGCCGGTAATCCTGTTGCAGAGTATTTTGCACCGGCCATTTCCTTATCATTAGCTTTTGGATTTGGTATATTGACCTTATCGTAACGAGAAATAAACAAATGGCTGACTTCCACGGTAAAGGAGTCAACTGCAATCAATTCAGCATCCTTACCCTTAGAGTCTACCCTATACAACTTGGCAGTAAATTCAGTAGTCTTTGTCACGCCACCCGGAATATCGGTTTCAGTATCAAGAGGGCAAGATGGCAGCGTACCTGTTGATGATGGCTGAGCCGGTGTGCCTGCCTTTACTTCATTTCCATCTTGATCATACCAAACGATCCTGAACTTATCGGAAGTGTTGGAATAAGGAAGTCCGGTTGTAGATGTTTCTGCAACGTCTCCCGGAATGGCTGTATTGGCGCTTGAGTCGTAGTTCGTAATGTTAAAGTTTACTTTATTGATACCAAACACAAAGTCTGATTTCATAGACCTATTTGCAATATTGGTTACACCTACAGAAAACTCTTTAGCAACAGAGGCACCTGACCAACCATTGTGAATACCCCAATCAGAGTTCATGGCAGTATACCAGTTATTGTTATAAGGTGTCATAACACGAAGGTCTTCTGTCCCTTCTGTAGAGACAAACAGCCAGTCCAAATTGATGTGCTTTTCATTATAATTCAGGGCAGCATCTTTAAATGAACCATCACTTGCCTTTTCCGCTACTGTTCCCAATCTATCCAGAGCCGGTTGGGTCCATCCATGCTTACCTGCTTGTTCAGTATAGCCTTTCGCTACATCAGCATTTTGCTTGTAGCCCCAAGTACCATTAAATTGAAGGATATAGTCCCCTTCTGAATTAGAAACGGCAGTAACTGTTTCTGCTATCCACTTGTCTTCTTCGCCCTTCATTTGCTTTTTGATTTCATCTTGAAGCTGTCCTTCAAGCTTCGATGTCCATCCTCTACCGCGAATTGCGGAAGGACCTGATACGCTTAGTTTTACAGCCATGTCATCGCTATAAATCTTCTTCATAGCGTAGTCGGACAAGTAGGATGCCTTTACGGTTACACCTTCGGCCGGTGTCGTTTGATGGGCTAAATATTTCCATTGATCGCCACCGGATGGTGAATTATAATCCCAAGAAACTTTCCCTTTAATGTAGCCACCATTCGCTTCTGCTTGTGTTGGTGTAGCTGCCTTGTGCATTTCAGCTTTCGGCTTTTGCATCAAAAGAATTTTCCAATTTTCGTGGGTGTTCTTTGGAGTATCTGAGCCTGACCCACCTTGAGTTATCGTTGCAATTCCCGGCGGGAAAATGATTTGTTCCCCGGTAATGTATTGTAGTTGATACTCAGCCGGAATAGTGGAATTATCTACCCAGAATCTGTATTTTTCATGACCGGCTGATACAGTTGGGTCTGCATCAAATTTTATGATCTTCCCGTCCGATGCAACGAAAGGCTTACAGTCGATGTTTAATCTACCCTGAGCATCTGATACTGCTGAATAAACCGGTGATACATAGCCTCCGTCTTCAAACCACTGGAAGTAAGCCTTTACACCTTGTATTGGTTGAAACTCTTGACCTGTTGCCTTGTCCAATCTAAGGTTTATGTCCCCTCCGGTTTGTACGCCTACAAAGGCGTGAACGGCGTTTTTTGCATCATTGCCAATATTTTCACTTGGAATGTCACCTTCAGCGTTTTTTACGCCTGTCGGCACATTTAAAGGTGCCAAACCTAAGTTGCCTTCCCCGGCTCCCCCGGCTGCAAATGCGCCATAGGGAATCATGGTAAATACCATGACAAAGGCCAGTACCCAAGCAATAACTCGGGTGCCAATAGTTCGTTTAAAACTTTGCATATTGTCTCCTTTCTCTCTCATTTTCCTTCGATTGCAAAGCCATGGGCTTTTTCGCAACCGTTTTCTTCTTGCGAAGGTTTTGGCCCGGGGCCACTGCCTTCGCGGTTTCTTACTCTCTTGAGTTGCATCACTCCTTTTCCTTCAATCCTATTTCTACCTTTTGCATGAGGATAGAAAGATACATAATTATTGTATCACTGTCCGCTTTCTTTATCTATGTGGAAAGGGAATTTTTCCCTATCGTTGGCAATTATTTTTTCTTTTTGAAGGATGAAATAGAAATCCGCGCCGAGGGCTCGGCCTTTTACATAAAAATCGAGCACGGGTTGTGCTTGTTCGACGGGGTTTTGTGCTAGGGGCACTCCCTATGTCGCGTCCCTTTATATGGACACGAGGTGGACGGGGTTGCCGGCGTCTTCGATGATTTTAATCAGGTCGTCGGCTTTGAGCCACACGGCGGCGGTGTTGTCGTTGGGGTGGAGGCCGATGATGCCGCCGTTTTTGATAAATTGTTTGTCCGGGTCGAAGTGAACGGCGTGTTCGGCGTCGTTTAGGAGGCCGAAGGGGCTCTCGGCCCCGGCTTGCGGATCGAGTTTGTCTTTCGGGGCGGTGAGCTTTGGGTATAATTCAGTTATATCTATGAACGCAATTAAAGGAGGATGTATGGATAATTTTGTTTTTTCGGTTCCCACGACGATTTTTTTCGGGGAAGGTCAGGCCCGGGCTTTTGCCGAGGCGGTGAAGTCTTACGGGGAGAAGGCGCTGATTGTGTTCGGCGGCGGCTCCATTAAGAGAAACGGCATTTACGATGAGATCACCACGGCCCTTCACGCCGCCGGCGTAAAGACGGTGGATCACGGGGGCATTGAGCCTAATCCGCGGGTTGAAAGTGTGCGTGCGGGGATCGATTTGGTGAAAAAGGAAGGGGTGGATGTGATCGTGCCCATGGGCGGCGGCTCCACCATCGACGCGGCGAAGCTGATCGCGGCGGGGGCGCTGACTGCGGCGGATCCCTGGAAGATCGTGATCGGCGAGGCGAAGGTAACGGGGGCGCTTCCCATCTGCACGGTGCTCACTTTGGCGGCCACGGGTTCTGAAATGGATCAGGGCTCGGTGATTACGAATCCCGAGACGAAGGAAAAGCTGGGCTGGGGCAGCCCGAAGGTGCTTCCCAAGGCGAGCCTGTTGAATCCGGCCTACACGGTGTCGGTGAATGGATACCACACGGCGGCGGGCACGGCGGATATTATGAGCCACACCATGGAAAATTATTTCACCGTGGACGACAGTGCCTACGTTCAGGATTCCATGGCGGAAGGGGTATTGCGCGCCTGCATCCACGCCGGTCCCGCGGCTTTAAAGGACGGCGGGGATTTGGAGGCGCGGGCCAATTTAATGTGGGCGTCGAGCTGGGCGATTAACGGGCTTCTTCGCAAGGGCAAGCCCCAAGCCTGGAGCGTGCACCCGATGGAACACGAGCTTTCGGCTTTCTACGACATTACTCACGGGGTGGGCCTCGCGATTTTGACGCCGCGCTGGCTTCGCCACGTGTTGAGTGCCAAGACGGCGCCGAAGATCGCCCGTTTCGGCCGCCGGGTCTTCGACATTAAGTCGGAGGACGATGTGGATGCGGCGAATGAGGCCATTGAGGCGCTCTACGATTTCTTTGTGCGCATGGGGATTCCCATGACGCTGAAGGAAGTGGGCATCGGCGAGGAGCATTTGGCGGAAATGGCCAAGGCCTGTGCCAACCACGCCGGCGGCGTGATCCGCGGCTTTGTGGATCTTCACGAGGAAGATATCTTGGCCATTTACAAGGCTTGTTTATAGGCATAAAAAGAAAGCTGCTCGAGATGGGCAGCTTTTTTTGTGTGGGCTAGAATTGCTTCAAGATTTACTTTCAAGGGCGGCTTTCGCATCCTTCGCTTTAAAATAAAAAGCCCTCTCCGTGGTCCGCATGTAGGAGCCTACATTAAGCGTGGAGAGGTTCTGTTGGACTTATTATAGCAGAGTTTCGTGGCCTCATGTTGAACTCTTGCATTTTTCAATGGTTGAATTCCGTTCGCTATTTCTAAACCATAAAGTGGTCTTTTCCATTTTGGAAACAACCACTTTTCCACAGAAAAACCGCGGCTTTTTTGCCGCGGCATTTTATTTTCTGTAGCTTTTTGCTTTTTCCAAGCGTTTTAAGATTTCGTCTTTTCCTAAGAGGTAGATGATGTTGGAAAGTTCCGGGCCGTGGACGTTGCCGGTCATGGCGGCACGGGCGGGCATGTAGAGGTTTTTGCCTTTCACGCCGCTTTTCTTTTGCACTTGCTTCATGAGTTTGCCCGCATCTTCCAAGGAAATGGCGTCCATGTCCTTGAGGATTTCTTCCAAGGCGTCGATGACCGCCGGGGCGGATTCAGAGTTAATTTGTTCCAGGGCGTCTTCTTCGGTGACTTCGTAGTCGTCGTAGAGGAAGCCGCAGGCCTCAGGCACTTGTTCCAGGCGATCCAGGCCGTCTTGGATGGTTTCCATTAAGACGCGGTAGTGCTCGGGATCTTTTTCCACGTCGGCTTTTGTAAAGAGGCCGGCTTTTTCGATGTAGGGCATGGCCATGTCCAGAAGCTCGTCGGCGGAAAGTTCTTTCATGTAGTGGCTGTTGATCCAGTCGAGCTTCTTCACGTCGAAGACGCCGCCGGTTCTCGCGATGCGCTTGGTGTCGAAGGCTTCGATGAGTTCGTCCATGGAGAAGATTTCCTGATTGTCTTCCGGGGACCAGCCCACGAGGGCCAAGTAGTTCACCAGGCCTTCGGGGAGGTAGCCGTGGCCTTTAAAGTCTTCCACGGACACGTCGCCTTGGCGCTTGGAGAGTTTTTTGTGGTCTTTGTTCAAGACGCCGGGGAGGTGAATGTAGGTGGGCACATCCCAGCCCAGGGCTTGGTACAGGTACACGTGTTTCGGCGTGGAGGGCAGCCATTCTTCCCCGCGAATGATGTGGGTGATGCCCATGAGGTGGTCGTCTACGACGACGGCCATGTGGTAGGTGGGGAAGCCGTCGCTTTTCATGAGGACTTGATCGTCCATTTCGTTGGTGTTAATGGTGATTTTGCCGCGAGCTTCGTCTTCGAAGGTGATGTCTTCGTCGTGAGGAAGCTTGAGGCGCACGACGTATTCTTCGCCGTTCGCAATGCGCTCTTTGGCTTCTTCCAATGAGATGGAGCGGCAGAGGCCGTCGTAGCGGGGCACTTGGCCTTTGATTTTTTGGCCTTCGCGCAGGTTGTCCAGCCGCTCTTTGGTGCAGAAGCAGTAGTAGGCGTGGCCGGATTCCAGCAGCTGATCCACGTATTTTTTGTAGATGTCCAACCGCTTGGATTGGATGTAGGGGCCGCAGTCGCCTTCTTCCACGACTTTTCCGTCTTTCATCATGACGCCTTCGTCGATTTCAAGGCCCGCCCAGTTCAGGGAGCGGATCAGGTTTTCGATGGCGCCTTCCACGAAGCGGGTTCTATCCGTGTCTTCGATGCGGAGCAGGAATTTTCCGCCTTTTTGTTTTGCGTAAAGATAGTTGTAGACGGCGGTTCTCAGCCCGCCGATGTGCAAGTAGCCCGTGGGTGATGGGGCAAAGCGCACCCGTACGTTGTCCATGGTTCCTCCTTATTTTTCCATTAGTTCAAATGCGTGAAGTATGCGGTCGGTCTCCCAAGTGTTTACGATTAAATCTTCGGGATAGTTCAGCTCGTCTATGAGGGCTTTCGCCAAATCGAAATTGCCTACGTCCACGTCCATGTGGGCGTCGCTTCCCACGATGATTTTCATGTTTTTTTCTTTGCCGAGCCCCAGGAGCACGCGCAGATTTTCTTCTGCGCCGATGCGGGGGCCGTTTTTCTTCAGCGACGAATTGTTCAGCTCGCAAAACAGGTCCCGCTCAACGATAAAATCGCTGAGGCGCTCATAATCCAAGGGGAAACGGGCGTCGTCGGGATGGCCGACGATTTTTACCTGCGGGTGTTTGCAGGCGTTGATCACGGCGTCGGTGTTTTCTTCTTTGCTCGAAGGGGTGAAGCACTGTTTGTGCAGGCTCACGATGGCGTAGTCCAATTTTTTCCGGTCCGGATGGATGTCGATGGTGCCGTCGACGTCGACGATGTTGGCTTCGACGCCGCAAAGGACCACCACGCCGTCCAGCACGCGGGGCACGGCACGGTAGTTGTCGAACACGGCATTGTTTTCCACGCCGGCCATGGCCATGGCGTGGTCGCTGGTGCCGATGATTCGAAGGCCTCGCGCCCGGGCCCAAGCGACGTTTTCTCTCAGCGTCGAATAGGCGTGTCCGGAGGCGATGGTATGGGTGTGGAGATCAATTGATAGTTCCATAGTGCCTCCTTTCTTAACGTTTCTATTATAGCACAGGGGATTCTCGGGAACAAAAAGCAAAAAAAGAAGCCCGCGGGCTTCTCTCTATTGGGGTTGGCCCGTGGCTTCCAGGATGTCGTAGTAGCTCCACATTTTTTTGTTTACATCTTTAAAGGGATTGTTGCCGTAGGTGTCCAAAAAGTCTTTGTCGGGTTTGCGCTCCAGGGCTTTGTTCAGTGCCGCGCAGACTTCCTGGCGGGTGATTTTCGCCGAGGGATTGAAGCGGCCTTTGCCGTTTCCGGTCATGAGTCCCGCCTGCCCGACGGCGCCGATGTAGCCTTTGGCCCAGTGGTTTTTCTTTACGTCGGTAAAGGAATTGCCTTCCGTGGGTTCAAGGCCGGCGTAGGCGGCGAGGATGCGGGCGAATTCCGCCCGGGTAATGGATTGATGGGGCTTGAAGCTGCCGTCTTGGTAGCCGGAGATGAGACCCCGCTTTTCCATAAAGCCCACGGATGCGGCGAACCACTGGCTGTCGTCTACGTCTTTAAAGGATGTGTAGCCGGCCACGGGTTTGTTTCCGTTGGCTATGCGGGCGATGACGGATGAAACTTCCGCCCGGGTCATGGCTTTTTTCGGCTTGAATGTGCCGTTGGGGTAGCCGGTGACGAAGGGGGGCCGAGCCACTTTCATGGCTTCCGAAAGGCTGTTTTCCGCATTGGCGATGTCCGTCATGTCGGCGTCTTCTTTGGCCAAGATAAATTGCCCGGTGGCCACGGCGGCGTTGACCTGCAGCTGCTCCACTTTCTCCCGCCCGTGCATGTTCACGGAGGTGAGGACGCGGAGGTAGTCGTCGATTTTTTTCTTGTCGCCGGAATAGGCGGGGCTTTGTGCGTCCGCGCCTCCTGCGACGGTGGCCATAACTTCTTCCTCGCCCGCTTTTGTGGTGAAGAGAAAGCGCAGGGCCGTGCCCACGGGCTGAGGATTGATGACGACGCTGAAGCGGCCGTCGTTATCCGCGAGGCCGCGTCCGATTAAGGTCTTGCCCCGATAGACGCGCACGCCGGCGCGGGCGACGGCGGTGCCTGTCAGGGTGTTTGCGCCTTCGGCGATGGGATCCACGGCGGATTTTTTCCCGCTCGGCGCGGCCGGGGCGCCCTTGCCCGTGTCGCCGGTGACGTCTTTTTGCACGCTATGGTTTTTGCCTTGTTTATCCACCGTGGCGATGACGTAGGACATGGCCACTTGGTCCACATTTTTTACGCCTTTTTTAAATTTGCCGCTCATTTTCAGGGTGAAGTCGCGGCTTGATAAGGCCTTCACGTCGGGGATGACCAAGGTGACGATTTCTTGCTTGGAGCTGTCGGTTTTTGTGGACATGAGGCGGTAGTCGTTGTCGGTGAGGCCGCCGATGAAGGTGGCTTTGTCGATGTGAATGGTTTTATCCACGAGAAAAGACAGGGAAAATGTCTTAAGATTGCTCTGATAGTCGCTCGGCAGGGTAATGCTCAGTTCCATGCCGTAGGGGTCCGATGCCTTTTGCTTGTAGGTCGCCGGAAGGTTCAGTTGGCTCTGAATGTCTTCCGCGGCGTAGACCGCCGTGGACGCAAAGATCAGCAATAGGGCCAAAAGGGTGCACATTCTGCGTTTCATAAAATCCCTCCTTCTGTCTATTATAAACGATACAAAGTAGCCTCGCCGTTACGATTTCATAACAGTTTTTCTTTATTTCCCGAAAAAAAGAAAAAACCCCGCGCTGCGAGGTTTCTCTCTAATCATTTAATGCATCGGCGATGCGAAGAAGGGCATCTTCCGCGGGGAGTTTTTCCACGTCGCCTGCGCGGCGCTTGAATTCCACCACGCCCTCCGCGGCATCTTTTCCCACGGTGAGCTGAAGGGGAATGCCCAAAAGGTCGCGGTCTTTAAATTTCACGCCGGCGCGCTCGTTGCGGTCGTCGAGAAGGGTAGCGATGCCTTTCTCTGCGAGGGCATCGTATAATTCTTCCGCCAATTCCGTCTGCTCTTCTTTTTTCACATTGGCCACGGTGATGGCCACGTCGTAGGGCCCCAGGTGAAGGGGGAAGTTCGGCCCGTTCTCGTCCCGATGGTTTTCCAAAACAGCGGCCAGAAGGGCCCCGGTGCGCCAGGTGGCGCCGCCTGAAATATAGGGAGCTTCCTTTCCTTCGTCGTTTAAAAAGCCCACGTTCATGGCTTCGGAAAAGGCCGCAGTTGGCTTTTTGATCCGCGCCACTTCAAAGGCCTCGCGGAAGGTGTAGGGCTCGCCCGCCGGAGAGACGTCGCCTTCCGCCACGTCGAGAAGGTCGTCGGCGATTTCGCCTTCGAAATCCCTTCCGTAGTTGACGTTTTTCGTGTGGTAGTTTTCTTTGTTGGCGCCCACCACCATATTGTCCATGGCGGTGACGGAGCGGTCCACGATGATCCGCGCCTTTTCTCCGAGGCCCACGGGGCCGGTGAAGCCGGGGAAGGTGCCCAGCTCGAGAATGGTCGCTTCATCGAGCATGTCGATTTTATCCCCGCTCACGCCCAAATACTTTTCAAGCTTCTTTTGATTCAGCTCCCGGTCCCCGGGCACGAAAACGAAGACCGGCGCGCCGTCGACGCGAAGGTCCACGGCTTTGGTGCAGCGGGCGGGCTCGATCCCCAACATATCGCTTAAATCTTTGATGGTGCGGGCATCGGGGGTATAGACATCCTCCGCTTCTTTCGGTGCTTCGCCTTCAGGCAGCCGGTAGCGAATGGGAGCCTCATCCATGATGTAAGCCGATTCTCCGTCAAGGGCCAGTTTCTCTTTGTAGCCCTCCGCCAAAGCGTAGTACACCACAGCATCCGGCGTATCCACGGCGCGGCAATTGATCCCCATCGTCTTTAAGAGATTTTCGGCGCGCTTTTTTTCCTCGCGGAAAAAGGCCTCGGCTTCGTTCATATCGCTGTCAAAGCGCATGCCGTCCATAACAAAATAGGCGCGGGCATCGGCAAGGCCCGATGCGGGCTTTTGCACGTCTTTGTAGCGCGTGGCCTTTTCGTAGAGAAAAAGGGGCAGTTGCTTGTAGCTTTTTAATTCGCCGCTTGCGAGGCCCAAAAAGGCTTCCTCCGATTCCGGGGAAAGGGCGGCCTGTCGATTGGTGCGGTCCGCCACCTTGTACATGCCGCCGTAGCTTTCCCAGCGGCCGCTTTCTTCCCACAGGGCGCGGGGTTGAAGGGGGCTCAGGGAAAGTTCCAGGCCATCTTTAAAAAAGTCTTTTTCAAGCCGCGCCTCCAAAGCCTCTTTCAGCTCGAGGCCGTAGGGCAAGAGGGTGAAAAGGCCCACGCCGATTTCTCGCGCCATGCCACTTCTCAGCATCCACTTGTGGGCTTCGGTGCGGGCGTCCGCCGGCGCTTCCCGCAAGGTGGGCAGGTAGTACTGTGAAAGTTTCATGGGTCCTCCTATTCCGCTTGGCGAATGCAGTTTCTCACGGCTTCCATAAAGCCGTAGGATGCCTCGGTTGCGCCGGAGATTGTGTCCACATCCGCCGATTGTTTTCGAATGACACTGCTTTCCAGGCGATCGAAGGCATCTTCCACGACGCCGACATTTTCCTCGTGTTCCACGACGCTGACCCGGTCGATGAAGCCGTCGCGCACCCGCATTTCGACGGAAATATCCCCGACCATGCCCCGTCCCGTGGAGACATAGCTGCCGTCTTTTAATAAATGTCTGCCTTCCTGCCTTAATTCCACCGGCTCCGATTGATTTTTTTCGGCGACGGGCTCTTCGGCGCTGTAACTGAGGGAGCTGCCGCAGCCGGTGAGTAGAAGACAGAAGGCCAAACCCATGGCGAGTTTTTTCAATGGAAATGCTCCTTATCTATATGAATCAATCAAATTATCTACTATTTCCATTATAACCGATTTTCTACCATATATGGTGGTCAACAGACGACGAACCACTATTTTTTATCATTTAAATCCACGACGCTTTGGCGCTTGATGATTTCCACGGGCAGAAGGATCATTTCTTCGCTCTTGTCCGTGTTTTTCTTATCCAGCATTTTGAAAAGCTTGCGAATGGCCACGGCGCCGATGTCGTAATAGGGCTCTTTTACCGTGGTGAGCTTGGGCCGATAGATATCCGACAAGGTGCTTCCGCCGAAGCCCGCGAAGGACATGTCTTCGGGGATCTCCATGCCGTGGTCCCGCATGACGTTCATCAGGTGAACGGCCATGAGATCCTGGCTGCAGAAGAGCACGGAATACTTGCCCTTTCTGAAGTCGTCTTCGTGTTCTTCGAAAAGCTCCAAGGCGTCGGCTTCGGTGAGGCCTTCGCAGTAGAGGGTGGAGGGCTTTAAGCCCGCCGCACGCATGGCGTCGCGGTAGCCGCGAATCTTGTATTTTTCGTTGGTGCGGTCCATGTCTTTTCGCATGGCCACGTAGCCGATGGATTTGTGGCCCATATTGATCAGATAGTCGGTCATGTTGTAGGAGGCGGCCTTGTTGTTAATGGTGACGGTGGGCGCCTCGTCTACATTGTAGAAGCGGTTAATGACCACGCAGGGAATTTTAAATTCGTCCAGCTTGTAGAGGAGCTTTTGATTTAAAATTTCCGAAATAATGATGATCCCTTCCACTTGTTTTTGGCTGAAGAGATTGGCGAATTTTATTTCCACTTCCGGATCGTCGTAGGACGAGGAGAGCAGAATGTCGTAATTGTACATGCGGCCGATTTCTTCCACGCCGCGCAACACTTGGGAGACATATTGGTTCCCTATATCGGAGACGATGACGCCGATAATGTTGCTCTTTTTCGTGACCAGGCTTCGGGCCACTTCGTTGGGCTTGTAATCCAGTACGCTGATGGCGTGGAGCACCCGCCGGCGCGCCTCGGGACTCACGGGTTTGGAGTCGTTGATGACGCGGGATACGGTCGAGATGGACACGTCCGCCATTTTTGCTACGTCTTTTATGGTCGATGCCATACTTACCTCCTATTTGTAATCAGTTGAATGGCGCCCGGCACCACTTCGATGGTTTGCGGCAAGCGGGGGCCTTTTTCGCCGTCGATGTCCACGTGCATGGACTTATCCGCCTCGACGGTGATCTTTTTTCCGTGGCGATAGATGAAATGATCGTGGTCGATGTGTTTTCCCAGGCCGATGGTGCGGAAAAGCTCCAGGAGTTTGGAGATGGTCATCTCTTCGATGACCGCAAGCTCCAGGAGGCCGTCGGTAACGTCGGCTTCAGGGGAAATTTTCGAAAAGCCGCCGACGCTGTTGGAATTGGACACCATGACCATCATGGCCTTGGTGTCGATGTTCTCGCCGTCGCAGTCGATGTGGACGTCGAAGCCGCTTTTTAAAAAGTCTTTTTCGCGAAACATGCGAAAGCCCTCGGCGTAGTAGGCGAGTCTGCCCACGGCGGACTTTGCCTCGTCGGGCACTTTGTAGCCGATTTCCGAAAATACGCCCACGGCGCAGACGTTTATAAAAGCGCTGTCGCCGCAGAGGCCGATGTCCACGGCGCATGTTTCTCCTTCCGCGATCATGGTGTAAAAATCGTAGGGATCTTTCGGCATGCCCATGGATTCGGCGAAGTCGTTGACCGTGCCCGCCGGATAAATGGCGAGAGGCGTGGTTCGCTTCGCTTCATACATTCCGGAAACCACTTCGTTCACGGTGCCGTCGCCGCCGACGGAGATGATGCAATCTTCCCCGTCGTCGGTGGCGGCGAATGCTCGGGCGTCCCCTGCTTTTTGCGTAAAATTAAGTAACACGGACGTTCCCTTTGATGCAAAGGGGGCGATTAGTTTTTTTATAATTTCAATGGCCCCTTCCCGACCGCTGGAAGGGTTGGCAATAATCTTGATTTTTTCCATTTAAACCTCCGCTTTTATTATACGCTATGGGGAACGATCTCACAAAGAGGAATCTTACTTTTTCCTTCCCTTTTGTTCGGAAAATTTTCCCGAAGGGCGCGGGAAATAACGCGCTTTTTACCGAGAAATGGGCTTTTTGATCGGAATGGATTCCGTTTTTGCCGCGAATTTGCCCCCGTGCAGGAAAAAGATTTTATTTTTCCCCGCGAAATGCACGGCCGATTGCGGCAAGCGTTTCTTTCCTTTTCCCCGCATGTGATTTTTTAAGGGACGCTTTTTTACACGGCCTTTATTTTTTTCTAACGCCCGTCCTTTATACTTGAGGCGTCGTTTCAGGCAAGAAAAAAGAAGCGGCTTAAAACCGCTTCTCTTGTTTTGTCTTACCGCGTGCGCAACACGTCTCTCAATGCTTCCAATACTTCCCGCATAATATAGAAGTAATCCACCACATTGTTGGCGTTGAAGGAGATGGTCTTTGCCGTGTCCGAAATGGAATCGGAGACCACCTCGGCGGTGTTTTTCAACTTCAAAGACGTTTGATCTACGGTGCGTGCGACATTGTCGACGGTGCCCGTGACGTCCCCTACGGTGGAGGCGATCTTTTCCACTTCCGGCTTCACGACTTCCACCATTTCCGTGGCGTCGGTGGTGAGGCGGGAGGCGTTGGATGAGATAATGGTGACATTATCGGTGATCGTCGGGAGCTTTTGCATGGTGTCGTCGATGACGGCTTCGTGGGTCTCCAATTTGGTTTTGACGACCTTTAAAATGCCGGCGACGTTTTTCAGGGTGATCATTAAAAAGACCAGGGCCCCGATTCCCGCAAGGTAGAGTAGAAAGCGCAAGAGGTCGTGCAAATTAATCATGGTGTCCATTGTGACCTCCGTGTTCTACTTGCTTTTCTTTTCGTCTTTTACAACCTTTTCGGATTTCTTTTCTGCGTCTTCTGCCGCTTTGGCGATTTTATCGGCGCTGTCTTTTACTTGGCCTTTCGCTTCTTTCGCTTGTACTTTGGTTTCTTCGCCTACTTCTTTGGCTGCGTCGCCGACGGCTTTGGCGGATTCTTTTAATTCGCCCTTAACGTTTTCGCCTTCTTCGCGGACGATTTGACCGATGGCTTTTGCCTTGGCCTTTGCGATTTCAGCATCGTCGCGCACTTCGTCGGCCTTAATGGCGGCGCGAAGTTTTAAATCATCGTAGGTGTCTTGTACGGCTTGTTGGGCTTCGTAGGCGCGAATGGATAATTCATCGGCCGTGTCCAGAGCCATGTCTTTGGCGTTTTCAGCCAATTCTCTCGAGCGATCGGCGATGTCTTCGCGGGTCTTTTTGCCGCTTTGGGGAGCGAGCAAGAGGCCTGCTGCGGCGCCGACTGCAGCACCTAAGGCAAATTTACGGGCACGTTCTTCTCTTAAGTAGCGTTCACGTTCTCTTCTTACAAAATCAAATATCATGGTCAACCTCCAGTTTTTAAGTTAGTATTGTAATGGTACCCAAGCACGGTGTAAAGTATGCAATTTAACGGAAATTTCTCATATGAATCGGAAAGGAGACTCCCTTTGCTCATCGACTCCCACAGCCACTCCCGCTTTTCCTTCGACTCCGAAGCGGATTGCGAAGAAAATATTCTCGCCGCCATCAAGGCCGGCCTCGGCGGTTTGGCCTTTACCGATCACATCGACCGGGTGGACGGCCCCTTGGATTTTTGCTTCGACTTCGACGACTACATCCGCACCCTTCTTCCGTTGAAGGCCCGCTACGAAGACCGGATTCTCGTGCTCATCGGTGCGGAAATGGGATTGAATCTCCGGAAAAATGATTGGATCGAATCGGCCATGGCGGACGATCGCTTCGATTACTTTATCGGCTCTCTCCACACGGTGGATAATGAAGACGTGGCATCGACTTTATACACCTATAAGGGGGATCTGAAGCCTTTTTATAAAAACTACTACGACGCCATGGTGGAAGCCGCCACGAACACAAGGGGCTATCATATTTTGGGCCACATGGATTATTTGGATCGCTACGTGCAGGACAAGGGAATGATCCCTCCCTTCGCCTTTTACAAAGATCAGGTGGCGGCGGTGCTGGAGCATTTGATCCGAAAGGATTTGGTCCTCGAATACAATACGGCGGGCAAGTACAAGGGCCTCTCCTACGGCAATCCCAAGGAAGACATCCTTCGCCTCTACCGTGATCTGGGGGGCAAGCGGATCTGCCTTTCGTCCGACGGCCACAAATCGGCACACATCGGCCGGGATTTCGAATCGGCGAAAAATCATCTGATTCATTTGGGCTTTACCTATGCCACCTATTTTGAAAAGAAGGTGCCCGCGGAAGTGCCTCTCGCGGATTAAGTTTATCTCTTTTTTACAAAAAGACCACGGTGAGGAAACATTTCTCCATTATACTGGTTGTGGAAATCGGGAAAGACCGATGGCCTATTTCTAAGTTTTCATTTCTCACTCCCTTTATGAGGCGGCGCGACGCGTCGTCTTTTTTATTTGCTTATATGGACAATAAAATATACAATCTACTTTGAAAACGCTCTACCATTTTAAATCAGAAAAAGGTATACTGGTACTTGACGATTATATGGTTCAAGAAACGGCATTGTCGTTTTTATAACGGAATAGAGGAGGTTGTATGACGAGCATCGCGTATCAATTATTGGAAAGCCATTTGCTGGAAGGCACGCTCTCTCCCGGCGAAGAGATTAAATTGAAAATCGATCAAACCCTGACCCAAGACTCCACGGGCACCATGGTGTATTTGCAATTGGAAGCCATGGGCATCGACGACATTCAAACGGAGCTCTCCGTGGCCTACATCGACCACAATATGCTGCAAACGGGCTTTGAAAATCCCGACGATCACGAATTTATTCAGTCGGCTGCGGCGAAATACGGCCTCGTCTTTTCAAAACCCGGCGGCGGCATTTGCCACCAGGTACAACTGGAGCAGTTTGCCGCACCGGGCAAGACCTTGGTGGGCAGCGACTCCCACACGCCCACAGCCGGCGGCCTCGGGGCCCTGGCCATCGGCGCCGGAGGATTGGATGTGGCCGTGGCCATGGCCAGCGGCTTCTACTTCCTGAAGGTGCCCAAGGTATTAAACGTGCGCCTCATCGGAAAATTAAAACCCGGAACGAACGGCAAGGACGTGATTCTGGCCATTTTAGGGAAAAAGACCGTAAAGGGCGGCACGGGCTACATCGTGGAATATTCCGGCGACGGCGTGAAGAATCTTTCCGTCACGGATCGGGCCACCATTTGCAATATGGGAGCCGAGCTCGGCGCCACCACCTCCGTCTTCCCCTCCGACGAAGTGACCCGGGCCTTTTTGAAACGCCACGGCCGTGAAGAGGCCTTCGTGCCCCTGGCCGCATCGGAGGATGCCGTCTACGACGAAGTGTTGGACATCGATCTGTCGGCCATCGAGCCCGCCGTGGCCAAGCCCCACTTGCCGGATCAATACGAAAAGGTGAAGGATCTGGGCATGGTGAAGGTGGATCAAGTGGCCATCGGCAGCTGCACCAATTCCTCTTACACGGATATGATGAAGGTGGCTCAAATCTTAAAGGGCAAAAAGGTTCACGAAGACGTGAGCCTGGTCATCTCCCCGGGGAGCGCCACCATCTTAAACGCCCTGTCGAAAAACGGCGCACTGGCCATTATGATCGAAGCCGGCGCCCGCATTTTGGAAAGCGCCTGCGGCCCCTGCATCGGCATGGGCCAGGCACCGAAGTCCGGCGCCGTGAGCCTGCGCTCCTTTAATCGAAACTTTAAGGGCAGGAGCGGCACAAAGGATGCAAAGATCTATCTCGCAGGCCCCGAAACCTGCGCCGCCTCCGCCATCGCCGGCTACATTACCACGCCGGATTCAGTGGATGCCGTCGAAGAGCCGGATCACTACGAACACGCCACCAATTACCTGATCTATCCCAAGGAAAAAGCCGCGCGGCCGAAGGATGTGAAGATGGGACCGAACATTAAGCCCTTCCCCATGGCACACCCCTTGGAAGATGGTTTTGAAAAGACCATTCTTCTCAAGGCCTCGGACAATGTAACCACCGACGACATTTGCCCCTCCACGGCAAAACTTCTCCCCTACCGGAGCAACATCCCCGAGCTTTCCAAGCACGCCTTCTCCACTTTGGTAGACGACTTTAAGGCCCGGGCGGAAAAACACGGCGGCGGCATCGTCGTCGGCGGCGACAATTACGGCCAAGGCTCCAGCCGGGAACACGCGGCCCTCTTGCCCCTTTATTTAGGCGTGGAAGCCATCGTGGCGAAAAGCTTCGCCCGCATCCACCGCTCCAATCTAATCAATATGGGCATTCTTCCCCTGGTCTTTAAAGATCCCGCCGATTACGATAAGTTAAAAGAAGGCGAAACCATCTCCATGAAAGACTTAAAGGCCTCCGTTAAAAGCGGCGAATTTATCTTAACCGCCGGCGGAGAAGACATTCCCCTTCTCGGCGACTTCAGCGAACGGGAAAAGGCCATGCTCTTGGAAGGCGGCTATTTAAATTACACGAAAAACAGGAGGGCATAATGAAGACAGTAACCTTAATCCCCGGCGACGGCATCGGCCCGGAAATCGCCGCGGCGGTAAAGAAGGTGTTTGAGGCCCTGAAGGTGCCCGTGGTTTTTGAAGAGGTGAACGCGGGCAAGGCGGTCTTTGAAAAAGAAGGCACCTACCTCCCCGAGGCCCTCTTCGAATCCCTCGAGCGAAATAAAATCGCCTTAAAGGGCCCCATTACCACCCCCATCGGCCACGGCTTCAGGAGCCTGAATGTGGAGCTTCGAAAGAAATACGATCTCTACCAAAACATTCGCCCCATTAAACCCGCCGCGGACCTTCCCATGAAGTTCGACGACGTGGACATGGTGCTCTTTCGGGAAAATACGGAAGACCTCTACGCCGGCGTGGAGGAAGTGATCTCGGAAAACGAGGCACACTCTATTAAAATCATCACCCGGGACAAATCCGAGCGGATCATTCGCGCGGCCTTCGACTACGCCGCGGCCAACAAGCGCCGATCGGTGACCGTGGTGACCAAGGCCAATATTATGAAGGCCACAGACGGCTTGTTCCTCGACGCGGCCCGGAACGTAGCGAAAGACTACGACGTGCCCATGAAGGAAATTCTCGTAGATAATATGGCCATGCAGATGGTCATGAATCCCGGCCAATTCGACGTCATCGTCACGGAAAACCTTTACGGGGACATTCTCTCCGATTTAGGCGCCGGCCTCATCGGCGGCTTGGGCATGATTCCCGGCATGAACAAGGGCAAGGACATGGCCATTTACGAATCCGTCCACGGATCGGCACCGGATATTCAGGGCAAGGGCATCGCCAATCCCACGGCCATGCTTCTCACATCCTGTTTAATGCTCGACGACATGGGCGAAGGGGCCTCGGCGGAAAAGATTCGCCGCGCCGTTTACGACGTCTTGTCCGATCCCGATACCCGCACGGCGGATCTCGGCGGCAAGCTGAGCACCGAAGACTATGTACGAGCTTTAATAGAAAGAGTAGGTGAGTGATGCTCAATCAAAAAATGGACCACCGCCTGGACGAGTTGGCGGAAAAGATCACGAAGCGAGACACGATCAATCGTGAACTCTACGCCAAGTACGATGTGAAACACGGCCTGCGTGACGCCGACGGCACCGGCGTCCTCGTCGGCATTACCCGCATCGGTTACGTTACGGGCTACGAAAAAATCGACGGCAAAAAAGTCCCCATGGAAGGGGACCTGCTCTATCGTGGCTACTCCGTGAAGGACATGGTGAAGGATTTTAAAGAGACCAATCGCTTCGGCTACGAAGAAGTGGCCTACACCCTGCTCTTCGGCAATCTCCCCTCGAAAAAAGATTTGAATTTCTTTAAGGGCCTCTTACGGGAAGAGCGGAATCTGCCGAGAAATTACTTAGAAGACACGATCCTGAAAGTGCCGGGGCGGGATGTCATGAATAAAATGATGCGCTCCACTCTGTGTCTGTATTCTTACGACGCGGATCCCGACGGCACCTCCACGGCCAATGTGCTTCGCCAAAGCGTGAGCCTTCTCGCTAAGACGCCGCTGATTATGGCCTACAATTACCAGGCCAAGAAACACTACATCGACGGAGACAGCTTGGTCATCCACTACCCGGACAGCGACATGTCCACGGCGGAAATGATTCTGTCCTTGATCCGAAAAAATTCCGACTACACCGACGCCGAGGCCAAGATTTTGGACCTGATGCTCGTGCTTCACGCGGAACACGGGGGCGGGAACAACTCCACCTTCGCCACCCACGTGGTCTCCTCCTCGGGCACGGATACGTACAGCGCCATCGTCACGGCCCTGGGCTCTTTGAAGGGGCCTCGCCACGGGGGCGCCAATCTCATGTGCTCCGCCATGCTGGACGACATCGCATCCAATGTGCGGGACATTCACAATGAAAACGACATCGAAGATTACCTGCGCCGGATTTTAGGCGGCCAGGCCTTCGACGAAAAGGGCCTGATCTACGGGATCGGGCACGCCGTCTACACCTTGAGCGACCCGCGGGCCGAGCTCTTGAAGATACAGGCCAAGGCCCTTGCCGAAGAAAAAGGCTACAGCGATCAATACAATTTCATTCGCCTGGTGGAAGACATCGGCGGCCGCCTCCTGCAGGAGCGAAACGGCACCGCCTATCCCCTCACCGCCAATATCGACTTGTACTCGGGCCTCGTGTATCAAATGCTGGGCATCCCCCGGGATCTCTACACACCCCTTTTCGCCACCGCCCGCATGGCCGGCTGGTGCGCCCACCGTTTGGAACAAGTCCAAGACAAGAAGATCATTCGCCCGGCCTACGTCCACTTAAATTCCAGGAAAAAATACCTGTCCATGGACGACCGCAACAACTAAGCTGCTCCCCTCGCAAAGCCGAGGGGATTTTTTTGCGCAAAACGAAAAACAAAAATTGATATGCGTCGACAATAATTTTATAGACAAAAATAGCCTCCGGGCATAAAATTAACTTGATAGCATCTATCAATTTAAAAAGGAGGTTCTCATGATTACCATCGACCATTTACATAAAAGCTACGGCACGAAAGACCAACGGCTCCACGTTTTAAAAGACGTGTCTTTTACGCTGCCCGAAGGCAGCCTGGCCTGTCTCTTGGGCCCCTCCGGCTCGGGGAAGTCCACCTTGCTGAATATTCTGGGCGGCATCGAAACTATGGACGAGGGCGACATTATCGTGGCGGGCAATCACCTGGCGCCGATGAACAAAAAACAGCTGGAGCTCTACCGCAGAAAACAACTGGGCTTCGTCTTTCAATTTTATAATCTGGTGGAAAACTTAACCGTTCGGGAAAATATTCTGACCGGTGCCTACCTTTCCGACGATCCTCTGGATGTGGACGCCTTGGCCGAGGAGCTTGGAATCGTCGATCAGCTGCATAAATTCCCCTCGGAAATTTCCGGCGGCCAGGCCCAGCGGGTATCCATCGCCCGGGCCATGGCGAAAAAGCCTTCTCTCTTTATTTGCGACGAGCCCACCGGCGCCCTGGATTACGAAAGCGCCAAAGCCGTCTTGCACTTAATCGAAGATTTGAATCGAAAGTACAAGACCACGGTGATTATCGCCACCCACAACGAAGCCATTGCCTCCATGTGCCGGGTGGTTCTCCGCCTTCACGACGGCGCCCTGAAGTCTTGTGAAGAAAACGAGCATATCCTCTCTGCCGAGGAGGTGCAATGGTAATGAAAAATCCCATTCATCGACGAATACCCCGGCTGTTTATTAAAAAGCCCGGCACCTATTTGCCTCTGTTTTTCATCTCCCTTCTCACCGTGGCATTCATCTCGTCCTTTTTCATCAGCCAAAATTCCATAAAGCCCATTTACTACCGGGGCCTTCGGGAAAACAAAGTGGAGGACGGCCAATTTCTTATGGCGGATCCTTTAACGAAAGAGGCGAAGGAGGCCATAGAAAAAAGGGATTTGGATCTCGCGGAAAATTTTTACAAGGACGTCCGCTTCCGCACCCCCGGCGATGACGATTCCCGGGAAAAAATTCTTCGTACCTTCGTCAATCGGGAAAAGATCAACACCGCCGCCATTCACGCCGGCCGCCTGCCGGAAAAGAAAAACGAGGTGGCCATCGCCGCCAACTTGGCCAAGGCGAGCGCGCTTCACCTCGGCGATAGGCTTATCCTCGACGGCGACGATTATGTGATTACGGCCCTGGTAGCCACGCCGGATTACTCCACCATTTTAAAAACCCAAGGGGATCTGGCCATGGACACGAAGCATTTTTCCGTGGCCTTCGTTACGAAAGAGGCCTTCGATTCCCTGAAGGAAAAGACCAATTACCTCTACGCCTACAGAAATCACGCCCGCCTGTCGGAGGACGCGGCAAGGGATAAATTCGAAGACATTCTCACCGATGCACAAAGCTCAGGTCCCCTTCTCGGCGCCACCACCACCTACGACAATCGCTGCATCCAATACTTTGTCGACGACATGGGCGGCGACGTACCCATGATGATGATCACCATGGTGCTTCTGTTTATTTCCCTGGGCTTTATCAGCGCCCTTCAAACCCGTGGCCTGTTGCGAGAAGAGGCGCCGGTGATCGGCACCCTCCTCGCCATGGGCTACGAGACGAAAGATTTGATTCGCCACTACAGCCTCATCCCTACCTGCCTCACGATTTTCGCCGGGGTGGCGGGCAATATTATCGCCTATGTGAAGGGCTACGAGCTGTACGCCGGCCTTTACTACACCTCTTATAACCTGCCGCCCTTTGTTCCCGTTCTTTCGATAAAGGCCTTCGCCATCACCACCCTGATCCCCTTGGGCATCGTATGGCTGGTCAATCGCCTGCTTCTAATGCGCTACTTCCGCCTGTCGCCCCTTCGCTTTTTGCGGCGGGAATTTTACCGCAAAAAAAGAAGGAGCGCACCGTCTCTCGAGGGCCTTTCCCTTATACGTGCCGCCCGTCTGCGGATCCTGGGTGAAAACCGATTAAATATCCTCGCCCTTTTCTTCGGCATGTTCGTAGGCAATGCGCTTCTTCTCTTCTCCATGGCCCTGGGCCCTATGTTCGACGACTACACGGATTCCATACAAAAAGACATGAAGTACAATTACACCTATATGGTAAAAACACCGGATCCCGACGTTCACGCCGACAAGGGCCTAAGCCTAACCATGGACTATAAAAAGGGCGACGACAAAAGTGATCTTAACATCCTTGGTCCGGACAAGAACACGGCCTACGACAAGGATCTGCCATCGACCATGAAGGACGACAAGGTCGTGATCTCTACAGGCCTCGCCAAACGCGACAAGCTAAAGATCGGCGACACCATCCAAGTAAAACTTCCCGGCAAAAAGGAATACAGAAAATTAAAAATCGCCGCCATTGCCCATGACATTCACTCCGTTCAGGCATTGATGCCCATGGAAACACTGAACAAATTTATCGACAAAGATGCAAAGAATTTCAATCTCTACTGGTCGCAAAAGCCGCTGCACGTGGACGACGAACGACTTCTTACCACCATCGACCGGGCAAAGACCGGCGCTTACCTGGAGTCTTTTTTAGAAAATTTCGACGGCGCCCTGCTTACCACCCGTATTTTAGGCATAGTTTTCTACTTTACCTTAGTCTATACCGTAAGCAAGTTGATCTTGGAAAAATCTCAAAAGGATATTTGTTACCTGAAAATTTTCGGCTATAAAGACAGGGAAGTGGCATCCGTTTATCTATTGGGCTTAGGTGTCGCCGTGGCGCTCTTTTATCCCCTGAGCCTGCCGCTCTTCGATCCCCTTATGCGCCATCTCTTCGCCCTGTCCGTATCGAAGCTTTCCGTCTACATGGAGCCTCACTTCGCCGCCGAGAGCTATGTTGCCATCTACGCTCTTGACCTCGCTGTCTTTGCCGCGGCCCAGGCTTTGGGCGTCAGGAAGATTAAGGGCTTGAATATGGTAGAAGAATTGAAAAAAGTCAGTGGCTGAAAAGTGGCCCCTGTTTGACTTTTCCTTTTTAACTGATTATACTTATCATTAGCAAGATACAGTATGATTTTTAGGAGATATAAGGAGAAAATTATGGCTTTAATAGGAAAAACATTACCCGAGTTTAAACTCGACGCTTATAATCCCGCGAAGGACGAATTTGTAACGGTGTCCAACGACGATATGAAGGGTTCTTACACCGTTCTTATCTTCTACCCCGCCGATTTTACTTTTGTTTGTCCCACGGAGCTTGAAGATATGCAAGAATCCTACGACGAATTAAAATCCCTGGGCGCCGAAGTGTATTCGGTTTCCGTGGATACCCACTTCGTTCACAAAGCTTGGCACGACAATTCTAAGGCCATCGGCAAGATCAAATACACCATGATCGGCGATTCCAACAAAGAACTCACGAGAGAGCTCGGCCTTCTCGACGACTCGGGCAAGGCCCATCGCGCCACTCTCGTCATCGACCCGGACAATGTGATCCAAACCGTGGAAATCAATGCCGACGGCATCGGCAGAAAAGCCAATGTCAATATTAACAAGGTGAAAGCGGCCAAATACGTCGCCGAACACCCGGGCGAAGCTTGCCCCGCCAAGTGGGAAAGCGAAGCGGACGCCACCCTTACGCCGGGACTGGACCTGGTAGGTAAAATCTAATATGTTAGATACAAATCTAAAGAACCAGTTGGCCCAATACTTTGACCTCTTGAAAACGGAGGTCACTATTGGGCTTTCTGCTCATCATGACGACGAAAATTGCAAAAAGGTTCGGGCTTTTGTCGAAGAAGTGGCGGCCTTGTCGGATAAAATCACCTTGGTGGAGAAAGATCTGACCTACAGCCCTTCCTTCGAAATCAAGGGAAGCTTCGATCACGGCAGGATCGTCTTCGCGGGCCTCCCCTTGGGCCACGAGTTCGCCTCTTTCGCCCTGGCCATGCTCCAGGCGGGGGGAATCGCTCCGAAAATAGACGATGCCGACAAGAAGCGGATCCAAGGCCTGGCGCCGGCGGATTTCGAAACCGTCGTGTCCCTTTCTTGCCACAACTGCCCCGACGTGGTTCAGGCCCTGAACATTATGGCCATTATCAACCCGGCGATTAACCACACCATGATCGACGGCGGCAGCTTCCAAGATCTGGCGGAATCCAGAGACGTTCTCGCCGTGCCCGCCATTTTCAAGGACGGGGACTTTTTCGAAGGGGGCAAGCAATCCCTTTCAAGCATTTTGGAAAAGCTCGGCAGCAAAGTGGACAAAGACGAATTTAAAGACAAGCCCCTTTTTGATGCCCTGATTATCGGCGGCGGGCCGGCGGCGGCTACTGCCGCCATTTACGCCGCAAGAAAGGGCATTAAAACCGGTCTCGTCGCCGGCGAATTCGGCGGTCAGGTGAAAGAGACGCTCTCCATCGAAAATATTCCCGGTTTTAAATACACGGAAGGCCCCGACTTTATGGATCAAATGGAAAATCAGGTCGCTTCCCTGGAGGTGGATAGGATGACCGGCGTCCTCGCCGACGGCATCCATACCACCGACAAACAGGTGGAGGTCAAGCTGAATAACGGTGCCAAGCTTTTTGCCAAGACGGTGATTATCGCCACCGGCGCCAGATGGCGACTCATCGGCATTCCCGGCGAAACGGAATTCAGAAACAAAGGCGTCGCCTATTGTACCCACTGCGACGGGCCCCTCTACAAAAGGAAAAATGTGGCCGTCATCGGCGGCGGCAACTCCGGCATCGAGGCGGCCATCGATCTGGCCGGCCTGGCCAAGCACGTCACCGTCTTGGAATTTTTACCGGATCTTAAGGCCGACGACGCCCTCTTGAAGAAACTAAAGACCCTCTCCAATGTGACGGTCATCACCAATGCCCAAACTACCGGTCTCTACGGCGACGGCAAAGTGGAAAAACTCGCCTACACGGATCGGATCAGCGGCAAGGCCGAGGAGATCCCCATTTCCGGCTGCTTTATTCAAGTGGGTCTGGTGCCCAATACGGAATGGCTAAAAGATTCCGGCCTGAATCTTTCCGACAGAGGCGAAATCCTCACGGCAGGAGACGGATCGACCAATGTGAAACGCGTGTTTGCCGCCGGCGATGCCACAGACACCCTCTTTAAGCAAATCGTCATTGCCGCCGGAAGCGGCGCCACCGCCGCCCTCGGCGCCTACAACTATCTTATGGTCAATGAATAAAATAAAAAAGGTTCTCTATTAACCATTGAAGAGCTCGGTGAAAACCGGGCTCTTTTTTTGTGCGCTTTGCCATGAAACCATCCATTGAGGACTTACTCCCCACGGAAAGTTTATAGCCATTTTGTATTTATCCCACCAAAAAAGCCCCTGCAGGGGCTTCCCAGACTGCAGACAAACTCCGAACAAAACTCGGGGTTTGTCTCTTTTTTATGTATTTTCTCCATAAATCAGTAAAAGAAGGGCCGTCGCCTCCTCCATCT
>QWCE01002786.1_pt1 | contig 25145 bp, 21 predicted proteins | sample 1972531 | NCBI WGS metagenome assembly QWCE01 (sample SAMN09866716, study PRJNA288562) | Human gut metagenome isolate term4_stool, whole genome shotgun sequencing... | reverse complement strand
CCGCCATGAATACCCCGGAGAGCACCTTCTCCTATGCCTATGATTATATTTTCCTGATCTTCCTGGGCATTCCCGCCACCATGCTCTACAATCTGCTCTCCGGCATCCTCCGCTCCCTGGGGGACAGCCGGACGCCGCTGATGTTTTTGGTGTTTTCCAGCCTGCTGAATGTGGCTCTGGACGTTGTGTGCGTGGTGACCCTGCAAATGGGCGTGGCCGGTGCGGGCTGGGCAACGCTCATCAGCCAGCTGATCTCCGGACTGCTGTGCCTGCTGTATATGGACAGGAAGTTCCCCATTCTGCATCTGAAAAAGGAAAATCTTCTCTGGCGGGGCCACTGCGTCCGGCGGCTGCTGATCATGGGCCTGCCCATGGGGCTGCAATACTCCATTACCGCCATCGGCTCCATTCTGCTGCAAACGGCGGTCAACGGTCTGGGCGCCGTGTCCATGGCCGCCGTGGCGGCCTCCGGCAAGGTGACAAATCTGTTTGCCACGCCCTATGACGCCATGGGCACCATGGCGGCCACCTACGCCGGGCAGAACCTGGGTGCCGGAAAGCTGGACCGGGTACACCACGGGGTGAAGGACTGCTGCATTCTGGGCGTTGCCTATTCCCTGGCGGCCCTGGTCGTCATGTATTTCCTGGGCGCCCAGATGACGGCATTGTTCCTGGACTCCAAGGATGTGGCCTCCTCGGCCCAGATCCTGCCCCTGGCCCGGCAGCTGCTGGTGACCAATGCGGCGTTCTATATCCCCCTGCTGGGGGTGAACCTGTTCCGCTTCACCATCCAGGGCCTGGGCTATTCCAATCTGGCCGTCATTGCCGGTGTGTCCGAGATGATCGCCCGGGGCGCTGTGGCGGCCCTGGTGTCCGTCTTCGGCTTCACCGCCGTCTGCTACGCCAGCCCCGCCGCCTGGGTTCTGGCGGACTGCTTCCTGCTCCCCGCCTATTTTGTCTGCATGAAGCGCCGGACAAAAGAAGCCGCGGCGGCGCGGGAATAAAAGGACCTTGCCTGCCCAATGAAAAATCCCGCCGTACAGGCGGGAGACAATTGACAAATCGGGCAAATTGGGGTATAGTAAAGACACAAAGGGTGCTGCCAGTAGGTCGGCTCCCCCACATAGCTACAGAGGAGTAGCCGATACTTTGGGGAAAGTTGGGCGGCTACTTCTCTTTATTGTTGTTCTGGAGGACCAGAGCAATGACTGAAATAAGCACCATGCAGAATTGAAACAATTCGCTCCATGAGATACCCATGTCTGTCACCCCCCTTCTGTAAAGGGGGCAAAGATATGTATTCACCCCCGAAAGAAAACCGGGGGAACCGCCTACCGGGGTACTACTGGTAGCACCATCGACAGCATAGCACAGGTTTCTGAAAATTGCAAGCAAAAAGCGGGATATATCGTGCGGAGACGCAACGGTATATCCCACTTTTTTATTCCGCAATATGCTCGCAGTAGATGCAGCGGTGGATACCTGCGGCCTTGTCCGTCAGGCGGAAGATCTGGGGCAGCTCCTGCTCGGTGGCGGAGATGCACCGGGGGTTGCGGCAGACCAGGTCGTAGCGCAGCTCCCCACGGATGGGCTCCCGGGCGGGATTTTCCTGGGCCTGCTTCAGGAGCTTGAGGATCAGGGCCATGCGCATGTATTTGCCGTTCAGAGCCTGGCGGAAGTAGGCGGCTCTGGGGTCGTCGTCCACGGCCACGCTGATCTCGTTGACCCGGGGCAGGGGATGCAGCACGCACATCTTTTCCTTGGCCAGCTTCATTTTTTCGGTATCCAGAATGTAGCTGTCCTTCAGGCGCTCATAGACGGCTTGGTCTGAGAACCGCTCCCGCTGGATGCGGGTCATGTAGAGCACATCCAGCTTGGGCATGGCCTCCTCCAGAGAGGTGACCTCCTCGTAGGGGAAGCCGCTCTTTTCCAGCACATCGTACTTCACATAGCCGGGAAGCTTCAATTCCTCCGGAGAGATGAGCACGAACCGGATGTTTTCATAGCGGCACATGGCCTCAATGAGGGAATGGACGGTGCGGCCGTATTTCAGGTCGCCGCACAGGCCAATGGTCAAACCGTTCAGCCGTCCCATTTCCCGGGAAATGGTCAGAAGGTCTGCCAAGGTCTGGGTGGGATGGTTGTGCATCCCGTCTCCGGCGTTGATGACGGGTACGGAGGCATTCCGGGAGGCCACGAAGGGCGCACCGTCCTTGGGGTGGCGAATGGCCATGATGTCGGCGTAGCAGGAGATGATTTTCGCGGTATCTGCCATGCTCTCGCCCTTGGCGGCGGAGGAGGAGTTGGCAGAGGAGAAGCCCAGCACGCTGCCGCCCAGCTCCAGCATGGCGGCCTCAAAGCTCAATCGGGTACGGGTGGAGGGCTCATAGAAAAGGGTTGCCAGCTTTTTGTATTTGCAGCTGTCCCGATATTTTTCCGGGTGGGCCGCAATGTCCTTGGCGGTGGCGATGAGCTCGTCCAGCTCCTCTACGGAAAGGTCCAGGATGCTGTTGAGACTCTTCATGCCTTGCCTCCGTTGACGGCCAGATAGGCCTTGATCCGGGCTACGTTCTCAGCCATTTCCGGCTTTTCTTCCAGATATTCGATGATATCGTACACATCCACCACGGAGTAGACAGGGAAGCCGAATTCTTCTTCCACCTCTTCCATGGCCAGCTTTTCGCCCTTGCCCCGCTCCTTGCGGTCCACCATGATGAAGGTGGCGGCGACCTTCACGCCCTCCAGGTGGCTGAGAATGGCCATGCTCTCCCGGATAGCGGTGCCGGCGGTGATCACATCCTCGGTGATGACCACCTCTTCCCCGGCCTGGGGCACATAGCCTACGAACACGCCGCCTTCGCCGTGGTCCTTGACTTCCTTCCGGTTGAAGAAGAAGGGCACATCCAGCCCCTGCTTGCTCAGGGCTACGGCGGCGGACACGGCGATGGAGATGCCCTTGTAGGCGGGGCCGTAGAGGACGGCCTTCTTATCGCCCAGCTTGTCCAGGTAGGCCCGGGCGTAGAATTCGCCCAGGGTGGCGATCTGCGCGCCGGTTTTGATATCACCGGCGTTGATGAAATAGGGGATCTTCCGGCCGGATTTGGCGGTGAAATCACCGAATCTCAGCACACCGGCCTTTTCCAGAAATTCAATAAATTCTCTTTTGTAGCTTTCCATAAAATGTCCTCCTGTGAGATGAATGGACGGTATGAAAGGCTCCCCTGAAAGGGGAGCTGGCTCGCGTAAGCGAGACTGAGGGGTTCTGGGGCTGTTAGAAAAGTATGTCGCTGCGAACCAGTGACCGACGTCACTGGTGTGGCAGCCCCCCGGTTGGTTTGAAAATCCGGGGGATTGTGCCCGAAGGAAATACCCTTGGGGTACCACACCAGCGTGCGCGCTGGTTCGCAATGACAGAGCGTTTTCTAACAGCCCCCAGGGGCTTTAATCCACAAATTCGGCCACGCAGCGCTCGTAGGCGGCTACGGGGTCTGCTGCGGCGGTGATGGGGCGGCCTACCACGATGTAGTCGGAGCCGATGGCCTTGGCGGCGGCGGGGGTCATGACCCGCTTCTGGTCCCCCGCATCTCCGTCGGCAAACCGAACGCCGGGGGTGACGGTGATAAAATTCTTTCCACAGGTGCTGTGGACTTTTTCCGCCTCCAGGGGGGAGCAGACCACGCCGTCCAGCCCTGCATTCTTGGCGGTCTCGGCGTAGTGCATGACCACCCGGTCCATGGGCTCATGGATCATCAGGTCCCGCTCCATGGCCTCCTGATCGGTGGAGGTCAGCTGGGTCACGGCAATCAGCAGGGGACGGGTGCCGTCGGGCCGGGTCAGGCCCTCCAAAGCTGCCTGCATCATGGCGGTGGTACCGGCGGCGTGGAGGTTGGTAATGTCCACATCCAGGTTCCGCAGAACGGCCATGGCCTTCTTGACGGTGTTGGGAATGTCGTGGAGCTTCAAATCCAGAAAAATCTTATGCCCTCTGGCCTTGATCTGCCGGACGATTTCCGGGCCTTCGGCATAGTACAGCTCCATGCCGATCTTCACAAAGGGCTTTCTGCCGGTGAACTTGTCCAGGAATGCGAAAGTCTGCTCTGCGCTGGAAAAATCGCAGGCTACAATGACGTCTTTCCCCATATTACTGTGCGCCTCCTATAATGTCGCTTAAATTCTCAATTCTGTAATTTTCCATGACCCTTGGCAGGTCCTCGATGATCTTCTTGCAGGCCCAGGGGTCAACCAGGTTGGCAGCGCCAACCTCTACGGCGGGNGGTGGCTCCCGCCAGCATCATTTCCAGCACATCCTCGGCGCTCTGCACGCCGCCCATGCCGATGACCGGAATTTTGACCGCGTGGGCCACCTGGTAGACCATCCGCACCGCCACCGGGAAGATGCCGGGGCCGGAGTAGCCGCCCATGGTGTTGGCGATGACGGGCTTTCTGCGCCGCAAATCAATGCGCATGCCAAGCATGGTGTTGATCAGGCTGATGCCGTCGGCCCCCGCGTCCTCGCAGGCCTTGGCAATGGACACAATGTCCGTCACGTTGGGGGAGAGCTTGACAATGACGGGCTTGGCGGTGACGGCCTTGACGGCTTTTGTCACCTCTGCGGCGGCCTTGGGGTCTGTGCCGAAGCTCATGCCGCCGCCGTGGACATTGGGGCAGCTGACATTGACCTCCAGCCAGCCCACCTGCGCCTGAGCGTCCAGCTTTTCGCAGGTATAGGCATAGTCTGCCACGGAGAAGCCGGACACATTGGCCATGACCGGCTTGTGGAAAACCTGGGAAAGCTTCGGCAGCTCATTCCGGATTACAGCGTCTACCCCGGGATTTTGCAGGCCCACGGCGTTGATCAGGCCTGCGGGGCACTCGGCGATTCTGGGGGTGGGGTTTCCGAACCGGGCTTCCCTGGTGGTGCCCTTAAAGGAGAAGGTGCCCAGGATGTTAATGTCGTAAAGTTCCGCAAATTCGTAGCCGAAGCCGAAGGTGCCGGAGGCGGGGATCACCGGATTGTCCAATTGGATTCCGCAGAGATTTACGTTTGATCCCATAGAATTTCCTCCTTTTTCATGACGGGGCCGTCCTTGCAGATGCGCTTGCTGCCGGTGAGGGTCTTGCAGGAGCAGCCCATGCAGGCCCCGAAGCCGCAGCCCATGCGCTCTTCAAAGCTCATCTGGCCGGAGGTGGTGGAGGCAGCGTACAGGGCTTTCAGCATGGGCTCCGGGCCGCAGGCGCAGAAGTGGCTGTAGCTGAGATTTTTCAAAGCATCGGTCACAAAGCCGGGGGTGCCGTAGGAGCCGTCCACCGTGGTCACGTACACGGTGCAGCCCAGGGCCTTAAATGCTTCCTCATAGAAGATTTCTTCCCGGGTGTTGAAGCCCAGAATGACCTGCACTTCTTTTCCCATGGCCCGCAGCCGCTTGGCAAGACCAAACATGGGGGGCACGCCCACACCGCCGCCCACCAGCACCGGGTGTTCCCCGGTGAGGGTCAGGTCGTAGCCGTTGCCCAGGCCCGTGAGAATGTCCAAAGACTCCCCGGGGGCCATGGCGGCCATCTGGGCCGTGCCGTGGCCCACCACCTTATACACCAGGGTCAGCTTCCCATCTTCCCAGTCGCAGACGGAGATGGGGCGGCGGAGGAACTTTCCCTCCAGCCGGATGTTTACAAACTGCCCCGGGGCGGTGATGGCGGAGGTATCCCCCTCCAACGTCATGCGGTAGACGTTGGAGGTGAGAGCCTCGTTGGTTAAGATTTTAAAAACACTCTGTTTCATATCAGGCATCAATGGTGGAGATGGTCAGGGTGGTCTCTTCCAGCACGTCCAGCAGCACCTTCACGGTGTCCAGGGCGGTGAAGAGGGTCACGTTGTATTCGGTGCAGATCTGGCGGATCTGAATGCCGTCGGAGGCGTTGGAGCCGGGGTCGCGGGTGTTGATGACGTAGGCAATGTGGCCCTGGCGCAGGGCGTTGGGAATCTCCTCGCTGCCGTCGCTGATCTTCTGCAGGGCGTGGGTGCGGATGCCGTGCTCCTTCAGGAACTTGGCGGTGCCGGTGGTGGCCTCGATGTTGAAGCCCAGCTGGTAGAACCGGCGGATCAGGGGCAGGGCCTCCTCCTTATCCCGGTCAGCAATGGTGGCCAGGACGGTGCCGTAGTTTTGCAGGTGCATGCCGGAAGCCTGCAGAGCCTTGTACAGGGCTCTTGTCAGGGTCTTGTCGTAGCCGATGGCCTCGCCGGTGGACTTCATCTCGGGGGACAGGTAGGCATCCAGGCCCCGAATCTTATTGAAGGAGAACACGGGGGCCTTGACGTACCAGCGGCTCTTCTCCGTGGGGTAGATGTCGAAAATGCCCAGCTCCTTCAGGCTCTTGCCCAGGATGACCTCCGTGGCGATGTCTGCCAGGGAGTAGCCCGTGGCCTTGCTCAGGAAGGGCACCGTCCGGGAGGACCGGGGGTTGACCTCGATGATATACACACGGTCTTCCTTGTCCACAATGAACTGGATGTTAAACAGGCCCCTGATGCCGATGCCCAGGCCCAGCTTCTTGGCGTATTGCAGGATGATGCCCTTGACCTTGTCGGAGATGGAGAAGGGAGGATAGACGGAGATGGAGTCGCCGGAGTGGACGCCGGTGCGCTCTACCAGCTCCATAATGCCGGGGACGAACACATCCCGGCCGTCGCAGATGGCGTCGATCTCCACCTCACGGCCCTGGATGTACTTGTCCACCAGCACGGGCTTGTCCTCGTCGATTTCCACGGCGGTGCGCAGGTATTGCCGCAGCTGCTCCTCGTTTGCCACGATCTGCATGGCCCGGCCGCCCAGGACGAAGCTGGGGCGCACCAGCACGGGGTAGCCGATCTCCTTGGCGGCGGCAATGCCGTCTTCAATGTTGGTCACGGCCTTGCCCTTGGCCCGGGGGATGTTCAGCTCGTTCAGGAGGTTTTCAAACTGGTTCCGGTCCTCGGCCCGGTCGATGGCGGCGCAGTCCGTGCCGATGATGGTCACGCCCCGCTCCATCAGGGGGTCTGCCAGGTTGATGGCGGTCTGGCCGCCCAGGGAGGCAATGACGCCCTCGGGGTTCTCGAAGTGCAGGATGTTCATCACATCCTCGGGGGTCAGGGGCTCAAAGTACAGCTTGTCGGCGGTGGTGTAGTCCGTGGAGACGGTTTCGGGGTTGTTGTTGATGATGATGGCTTCAAAGCCCTCGCTGCGGATGGTGTTCACGGCATGGACGGTGGAGTAGTCGAATTCCACGCCCTGGCCGATGCGGATGGGGCCTGCACCCAGAACCACCACCTTCTTCTTCTCCGTCAGCCGGGAGTCGTTAGAGCCTGTATAGGAGGAGTAGAAGTAGGGGATATAAGCGCCGGTGTGGCAGGTATCCACCATGCGGTATACGGGGAAGATGTCCTTCTCGCAGCGCAGGCGATAAACCTCCAGCTCCTTCATGCCCCAAAGCTGAGCAATGAACTTGTCGCCGAAGCCCATGGCCTTGGCGGCTTTCAGGGTTTCCATATCGCCGACGTTTGCTTTCAGCGTCTTCTCCATGTTCACGATCTTCTCAATGGAGCGGATGAAGAAGGGGGTGATCTGGGTCACTTCATAAATTGTGTCCACGCTGACATTCCGGCGCAGCAGCTCGGCCACGGCGAAGATAGTATCGTCCCGGAACTGCTTCAAATACTCCAGAATCTCGGCGGTATCCATGCGGTCGAATTTCGGCATATAGAAGTGGCACACGCCGATCTCCAGGGACCGGACGGATTTCAGCAGGCACTCCTCCAGATTGGAGCCAATGCCCATGACCTCGCCGGTGGCCTTCATCTGGGTGCCCAGGGTGTTGGCGGCGGAGGCGAACTTATCAAAGGGGAACCGGGGCAGCTTAGCCACCACGTAGTCCAGGGAAGGCTCAAAGGCTGCGGTGGTGTTGGCGATTTTGATATCCTCCAGGGCCATGCCCACGGCGATTTTGGCAGTGACCCGGGCAATGGGGTAGCCGGAGGCCTTGGAGGCCAGGGCGGAGGACCGGGAGACCCGGGGGTTGACCTCGATGAGGTAGTATTCGGAAGAGCTGGGGTTCAGAGCAAACTGGACGTTGCAGCCGCCCTCGATTTTCAGCTCCCGAATGATCTTAATGGCGGAGTCGTTGAGCATTTTCAGGTCGTGGTCGGAAAGGGTCATAATGGGGGCCACCACCAGGCTGTCGCCGGTGTGGACGCCCACGGGGTCGATGTTCTCCATGCCGCAGATGGTGATGGCGTGGTCGTTGGAGTCCCGCATGACCTCAAACTCGATTTCCTTGTAGCCCTTGACGGACTTCTCAACGAGCACCTGGTGGACGGGGGAGAGCTTGAAGGCGTTCAGGCCGATCTCCTCCAGCTCGGCTTCATTGTAGGCAAAGCCGCCGCCGGTGCCGCCCAGGGTGAAGGCAGGACGCAGTACCACGGGGTAGCCGATGTGCGCTGCGGCCTGCTTGGCCTCTTCCAGGGAGTAGGTGATTTCGGAGGGAATGACGGGCTCGCCGATGGACTGGCACAGCTCCTTGAAGAGCTCCCGGTCCTCGGCCCGCTCAATGGAGGTGGAGGAGGTGCCCAGCAGCTGCACATTGCACTCCCGCAGCACGCCCTTTTTCTCCAGCTGCATGGCCAGGTTCAGGCCGGTCTGGCCGCCGATGCCGGGGACGATGGCGTCGGGCCGCTCATAGCGGATGATCTTGGCAATGTATTCCAGGGTCAGGGGCTCCATATAGACCTTGTCCGCAATGGCGGTATCGGTCATGATGGTGGCGGGGTTAGAGTTGCACAGGACCACCTCGTAGCCCTCTTCCTTCAGTGCCAGGCAGGCCTGGGTGCCGGCGTAGTCGAATTCCGCCGCCTGCCCGATGACGATGGGGCCGGAGCCGATGATCAGGATCTTCTTAATGTCTGTTCTCTTTGCCATAATTCATTTCCTCCATAATGCTGTATCTAAATTTTTCTTACTTTGCCAGATAGACGGCCTGGCCGTCGTGGAAGGTTGCCATGCACTTTCCGTGGACGTTCCAGCCTGCAAAGGGCGTGGCCTTGCCCTGGGACAGAAAGTCCGCCGGGTCTATTGCGTACTGGGCATCCAGGTCCCATACGGAAAAGTCATTGCCCATAGGGATCGCAAAGCGCTTTCTGGGATTCCATACCAGCTTGTTTACCAGCGCTTCCGGGGTGAGAAGGCCTGTGTGGACCAGGTAGGTGTAGAGAATGGGAAAGGCCGTCTCCAGGCCTACCACGCCGAAGGCGCTCTTTTCCAGCCCCTTTGCCTTTTCCTCGGCGCTGTGGGGGGCGTGGTCCGTGGCGATCATATCAATGGTGCCGTCGAGCAGCCCTTCCAGCAGGGCCTCCCGGTCCTCCGGGGAGCGCAGAGGGGGATTCATCTTGAAGCGCCCGTCCTCCTGCAAAAGGCCGTCGTCCATTACAAGGTAGTGGGGGCCGGTCTCACAGGTCACGTCCACGCCGCTTTTCTTGGCCTGCCGGATGAGGTCCACGCTCTGCCTGGTGGAGATGTGGCACACATGGTAGCCGCAGCCGGTTTTTGCCGCCAGCTCCAGGTCCCGGGCGATGGGGCCCCACTCGCTTTCGGAGCAGATGCCCCTGTGGCCGTGGGCCTTGGCGTAAGCGCCGTCGTGGATGTAGCCGCCGTGCAGGAGTGCGTTGTCCTCGCAGTGGGCCACGATGAGCTTGCCGAGGTCCTTGGCACGTTTCATGGCCTCCTCCATCATCTCGGGGCTCTGCACCCCCCGGCCGTCGTCGGAAAAGGCGATGACCTGCGGGGCCAGGGCCTCCATGTCGGAGAGCACCAAACCCTGCTCGCCCTTTGTAATGGCGGCGTAGGGGTAGACCGCGATGACGGCGGATTTCCGGATGGCCTCCAGCTGGGGCTCCAGATTTTCAACGCTGTCCGGCACCGGGTTCAGGTTCGGCATGGTGCACACGGCGGTGTAGCCTCCCCGGGCCGCTGCCCGGGAGCCGGAGAGGATCGTCTCCTTATAAGAAAATCCCGGCTCTCTGAAATGCACATGCACATCACAAAAGCCGGGAAAAACGGAATATTGGGACGAATTGAGAAAAGAAAAATCCTCCCTTTTGAAAACAGCGGAAACGCCGTCCAGAAAAGAGGAAGGGAAAGAGCCGTATGCGGTTGCCTTCAGCCGAGTTTTCATGGTCAGTCTCCTTTCACCCAAAAAAATATCCTGCCATACGGCAAGACAGCATTCACGGTTCGTCGCCGTATTTCAGCTCATTCTAGCATAGGGAGCGGCTTTTGTCAACCGGAAAATTGATTTTGTGAAAAAAAGGATTTTTTTAAACAACGGGGCTTGCAAGCGGCTCCGTTTTGCGGTAACATATACCCGTAGATTTTTATCAATAGAAAGGACGTGTCCTACAAATATGATCAAAGTTGACATTTCCAACGTCTGGGGCCAGATTGCTCTGCCCGATCTTCTGGCCATGGAGAAAGAGGTCGCCCAGGCCCACACCACCCTGGTGGACGGCACCGGCGCCGGCAATGATTTCCTGGGCTGGCAGAATCTGCCCACCCGGGAGCCCACCGAGGAGATCCTGCGCATCCAGAGCGCTGCCCGGAAGATTCGCAATGACTCCGATGTGTTCGTGGTCATCGGCATCGGCGGCAGCTACCTTGGCCCCCGGGCAGCCATTGAGCTGCTGCAAGGCCCCAACCACAACATGGGCAAGGGCAAGGGCGATCCCCAGATCTATTTCGCCGGCAATGGCCTGAGCACCCGGCACTGGAATGAGCTGAGCCGCCTGCTGGAGGGCAAGGATTTCTCCATTGCCATTATCTCCAAGTCCGGCACCACCACCGAGCCCGCCATTGCCACCCGTGCTCTGCGGGCCAAGCTGGAGGAGAAGTACGGTGTGGAGGGGGCCAAGAGCCGCATCTATGCCATCACCGACCCCTGCAAGGGCGCACTGCGCCAGATGGCCAACGAAGAGGGCTGGGAGACCTTCGTGATCCCCGCCAACGTTGGCGGCCGGTTCTCCGTGCTGACCCCCGTGGGATTGCTTCCCCTGGCTGTGGCCGGTGTGGACATCATGGAGCTGATGAACGGCGCTATGGACGCCAAGGAAAGCTACGACCTGCGCTCCTTCGATAACCCCGTGTGGCTCTATGCCGCCGTGCGGAACCTGCTGTACCGCAACGGCAAGTCCATGGAGATTTTCGAGAGCTTCGAGCCGGGCTTCAAGATGTTCGGCGGCTGGTGGCAGCAGCTATTCGGCGAATCCGAGGGCAAGGACGGCAAGGGCATCTTCCCCGTGACCGCCGAGTTCACCGCCGACCTGCACTCCCTGGGCCAGATGATCCAGCAGGGCCAGCGGAACATCTTCGAGACCATGGTCCGCTTCGACGCCCCCGCGGAGAAGATGGTCATCGGCGGCGACGAGAAGAACCTGGACGGCCTGAACTACCTGGAGGGCCGCACCCTGGACTTCGTGGACGAGAAGGCCTTCCTCGGCACCCTGGCTGCCCATGTGGACGGCGGCGTGCCCGTCATCACCATGGACTGCGGCGAGCTGAACGACCGGAAGGTGGGCGAGATGTTCTACTTCCTGGAGCTGTGCTGCGGCGTTTCCGCCTACATCCTGGATGTGAACCCCTTCAACCAGCCCGGCGTGGAATTCTACAAGCGCAATATGTTCAAGCTCCTGGGCAAGCCCGGCTACGAGAGCAAGTAAAAAGCATTTGGCATTTTGTAAAATTCCCTATTGCAAAAAAGCGAGTTTGCTGGTAGAATGATACCAAGCCAGATTTATTTTGGTATAGCAAAGGAGGAAATTCCGATGATTCATGTAATTATGGGCCTGAAGGGCTCCGGTAAGACCAAGAAGCTGATCGATGCCATCAACGCCGCAGTGGCAGATGCCCACGGCGATGTGGTCTGCATCGAATACGGCAAGAAGCTGACCTATGATGTTACTTACAAGGTGCGTCTGGTGGACTCCCAGGAGTACGGCATCAGCTCTCCCGATATGCTCAAGGGCTTCCTGAGCGGTCTGCACGCAGGCAACTTTGATATTACCAACGTGTTCATCGACAACCTGTATAAGACCATCGGTCAGGATCAGGCTGCCAACGAAGCCTTTGTGGATTGGGTGGCAGACTTTGCCAAGGAGAACAACATGGAGATCACCATGACCATCTCCGCCGACCCCGCAGCCGCTTCCGAGGGTATGAAGAAGTACCTGTAAGACGCGAATCCTCCTGCACCGCCGCCCCAAAGCGGCGGTGCTTTTTTGAGATGTCGCCGAAGCGCCGCAGAAGCTTTTGCAGCAAACGCGCCGCTTCGGTCTGCAAAGGAGTAGATATTGTGAAGAGAATAAGCATCCCGAAAAAGGCATGGCTGCCGGGGCTCCTGTGGGGCCTGTTTGCTGCGGTGACTGCCCTGGGCCTGCGTGGCTGTCGGCTTTCTGCGGAGGGATCACTGCTGCAGCACCTGCGCTATGCCCTGGCCTACGGCGGCCTCCGGGGCAAGGCAGTGTGCCTGGTGCTGGTCGGCTGTGCGGTGCTCTTTTCCCTCATCGGATGGAGCTGCCTGCTGACCCACCGGCCCGGATTCCGCCCGGCGGGCATTCTGCTGGCGCTCCTTTTTGCGCTGAATACCATGTGCTTCGTGTCCTCCACCGGAGAGCTGGGCAGCCTGTGGAAGCTGCCGCAGGGAGACGGACTCAGCTCCGCTGCATACTGGCTCCGGCTAACCGGCAGCTATTATCTGATGATCTTCTCTGCGTCCGTGTGGCTGAATCGGGCGGACACAGGGGGGAAAGCCGATCTCCGGGTCAGGGCATGGCCCTTTGCTCTGGTCATCTTTGCCGCCTGGCTTCCGACACTGGTGCTGCGCTTCCCGGGGTATCTGCTCTGGGATTCTGCCCGGCAGATCTTGCAGTTCCAGGGAAAAATTATGTGGGAAGCCTCCCATCCGCTGTTTCTGACGGTGGTGTTCGGGAGCCTGTTCACCCTTGGGCAGCGCCTGGCGGGGGATGCGGGCGGTCTGGCATTCTGCGGTCTTTTGCAGACCGGGCTGATGCTGCTGGCGATGACGGTCCTCTGCGCTGAGGCGGCCAGGCGGCGGGGCAGAAAATGGGTGGGCTATGTGTGCGCCCTGTTTTTCGGGCTGACCCCGGTGTGGACCACCCTGGCCCCCTCCATCATTAAGGACAGCGTCCATGCGCCGCTGTTCCTGCTGTTCGTCATCTGCTACGGACGTGTCCTTCGGGCGCAGACCGGGAAGAAGCGGGAAACCGTCCTGCTCTGCATCCTGGCGCTGCTGTGCGCCCTGACGCGCAAGGGCGGCACCTGGCTGATGCTCCTGAGTCTGCTGGGATTGGCCATTTATAAAAAGGGTCTGCGGAAGTGCCTGCTGGGCTGCTGTGCGGGGCTGCTTGCGGTGGAGGTGTTGCTGTCTCAGGTGCTTTGCCCGCTGCTGAACATCGAAAAGCCCAAGCAGCAGGAAAACTACAGCCTGCTCTATCCCATTGTGGGCTATTATTGCAAAAATTACAGCCAGGAGCTGACGGAGCAGGAGAAAAAGATCCTTTCCGATGTGCTGGACTATGAGGCGGTCTGCACCGCCTATTCGCCAACCTACGTTGACCCCATCAAGAACACCTTCCATGCAGAGAACGAGGCACAGGTCATGGCCTTCCTGGGCCTGACGGGCAGGTTCCTCCTTCGGCACCCCCTGACCTGCCTGCAGGCGGTGGTGTATTCCAAGAATGCCTATTTCACACCCTTTACCACCGGTGTGCAGCTGGCCTATTACTATCAGGATTCGCCGGAGGCCTATGCGCCCCTGGAGGGCAGCGAGTTCCCCTTCCTGGTGGAGACCGGGCGGCGGACCGGCTGGGAGAACCGCATTGCGGACTGGACCGGGAAATTCCCCTGGAGCCTGTTCACGGGCGCGGGGATCTATACCTGGGCGCTGCTGGTGCTGTTTGTCAGCGCACTGTGGAAGAAGGACCGGGAGAAGCGGATGGAGCTGCTGCCGGTGCTGCTGCTGACTGCGGGCCTGCTGCTGACCCATGTGAACGGTGCGGTGCGCTATGCCTGCCCGGTCATGATGAGCGTCCCCTATCTGCTGGCAACCTTCCGCACCCCAGCCCGGGGGACTGCCGAAGAGCCGGAAAAGGGCTGAGCGCCCCGGAAACGAATGCCAAAAACACCGCTGCATTTTTTTGCGGCGGTGTTTTACGCCTGCGGCGGGGACGCTCCTGTGAGTATGCACCGAAATGGGGAATTAAGATGGGAAAAAGTGTGAAAAATGCAGAAAAACAGCGGAAATGAAAAAAATTCTTGCTTTCTATATATGCCTATTATATGATATACAGGTTTATGAAGAATCGGATAGAATAGAGAGGAGTACGTTATGCAGAAAGAGACGTTGCAAGAGAACAAAATGGGCGTTATGCCGGTGGGGAAGCTGCTGGTGAATATGGCCCTGCCTATGATCATTTCCATGCTGGTCCAGGCCCTTTATAATATTGTGGACAGTGTGTATGTGTCCCAGGTGTCCGAGAGTGCGGTCACGGCGCTTTCCCTGGCTTTCCCGGTGCAGAATATGCAGATCGGATTTGCCGTGGGCGTTGGCGTGGGCGTCAATGCGCTGCTGAGCCAGAGCCTGGGCCGGAAGGATCAGGAGAGCGTCAACTGGGCTGCGGGCCAGGGCGTATTTCTGGCGCTGGTAGCCACGGCGCTGTTTATGCTCTTCGGCTTCTTCGGTGTCCGGCCCTACTACACCATGCAGTCCACCGTGGCGGAGACCGTTGAGGGCGGCATTGCCTATACCAGCATCTGCTGCATCTTCACCGTTGGCGTTTTTATCCAGGTCCTCTGCGAGCGGCTGCTCCAGGCCACGGGCCGGGCTATGCAGACCATGATCCTCCAGGGTACCGGCGCCATCATCAACATCATCCTCGACCCCGTGTTCATCCACGGCTGGTGGGGCATGCCCAGGATGGGCGTGGCCGGTGCGGCCGTGGCGACGGTCATCGGCCAGTGCACCGGCGCGGTGCTGGGCATCTACCTGAATCTGCGCCACAATCCCGAGGTGCAGCTCCATGTGAAGTTTATGAAGCCCAACTGGAAGGTCATCGCCCCCATTCTGGAGGTGGGCATTCCCTCTGTGGTCATGAACGGCATTGGCTCCGTTATGAACTTTGGCATGAACCAGATTCTCCAGGGCTTCAACGAGGTGGCCACCGGCGTGTTCGGCATTTACTACAAGCTGCAAAGCCTGTTCTTCATGCCCCTGTTCGGCATCAACAACGCCACCATTTCCATCCTCGCCTATAACTACGGCGCCCGGAAGCCCAAGCGCATCGTCCACACATTGAAGCTGGCCACGGCCGTGGCCGTGTGCATTATGCTGGTGGGCCTGGCGGTGTTCCAGCTGTTCCCCCAGGCGCTGCTTGGCATTTTCAACCCCACGGAGGAATTCCTGGCCATCGGCGTGAAAGCCCTGCGCATTCTGTGCCTGCCCTTCCCGGTGGCGGCCATCTGCATCTCCCTGGGCGCTTCCTTCCAGGCTCTGGGCAAGGGCTCCTATTCCACCGTTGTCTCCCTGTGCCGCCAGCTGATCGTGCTGCTGCCGGCAGCCTACCTGCTGAGCCTGACCGGCAGCGTGGACAACGTCTGGTGGTCCTTCCCCATTGCGGAGGTCATGTCCGCCCTGGTGACGGGCCTGCTCTTTGCCAAGCTGTACCGTCAGAAGGTGAAGCCCCTCTTCGCAGACGAGGCGGAATAATCCCTGCCCCTTCGGCATATCCTGACAGGGGGAAGCCCCCGGAAGGAGAGAAATGCCGTGAAGGAAGAGAAAAAGGAAGAACCCAGGCCAAACACCTGGGAGGCCGTAGACCCCAAGCCCCCGGTGATCCGCTCCGGTCACCTGGAAAACCGGATACGCAACTAAATATTTGGCCGCCGGTGGTATTCACCGGCGGCGCTTTTTGTGCTGTGAAATTGCAATCGTTTACCAGGAGTTCCCGTCCGGCAGGATCTCCAGGGAGGGGTCAAGGGGCTCTTCCCGGAAGACGGTGCGCATATACTTGTTGATCTGGTCCCGGATGCCCTGCTTGCTCATGTTTCTGGGGTCACAGAGGTCATGGCTGACCCAGATCAGGTGAATGCCAAGCTGCCGGGCCTTCTCCTCAAACTGGCCGTGGAGGCCCGTCAGGGACTTGCAGCTCATGTGCTCCCAGAGGATCACCGTGTCGGCGTTGAATTCCTGGCAGTATTCCCACAGCTGGTCCAGCAGGACCGCATAGCCGCCGTGGGTGCGGTTGCGCATGATCATGTTCTCCGTCAGCCAGGCCATGTCGTAAATGGCCTGCTCCTTGTCGTCCTCGGAGAGAATCCGGGTGGAGAGCATGGAGAGCATATCCGTCAGGGGCAGAATTCCCCAGCAGTTTTCCAGCCACAGCAGCATCTCAAAGTAGAATTGGGACTGCACCCCCCAGACAATGGCCCGGTGGCGGTACTCCTTGACGTACATGGCCTTGTCGCGATAGGCCTTTTCGGCGATTTTGGCGATTTTCCGGTCGTTTTTGACAAACAGCTCCGATTTTCCGCAGACGCCCAGGTAGTTGGTCTCGGTGTATACCGCCAGATTCAGGCCCAGGAATTGGGGATAGGGGGTCTTGTTGATGTCCAGCCATTCCAGCCGGTGCCGGGTGGTCTCGTTGACCCGCTTGGCACAGGTGAAATAGTAGTCCCAGTCCCATTTTGCCCCGGTCTGCTCCTCAATGAAGGCAATGGCGCTTCGAATCTCCTGGGCGGCATACTCCTGCACATCCTCCCGGGTGTGCCGCAGGGGCATGGCCAGCTGGAAGCAGGGGATGCCGTCCTCCAGCTCCAGCCGCTTGGAGATGACGCTGTTGCCCATGAGCGAGCCGTCGCAGGTGGTGTTGCACTGGACGGCGCACTTGCCCAGAACGCAGTAGTCGTCGTCAATGGAGATGCCGGCCTCCGTGGCGGGCATGGGGCACACTTCTCCCGGCAGGCCGAATTCCTGGACCACATCCAGATAGTGCTCTGCCGAATCCTGCCGCAGCAGGTTGGCCACATACAGCGTGGGGATCTCCCGGCTCAGGCCCTCCAGGGTGGGGAAGCCCATCATAATGGCCGTCATCTCGTTCTCGTCCAGCAGCACCACCCGGTCAGAAAAGGCCCTGTCGTTGCCGATGCGGCGGTCCCCCTGGAAGAGCTTGTCCAGAGTCTCGGCGATCTCCCGGATGATCAGGCCGTATTCCAGGTGGGCGATCCGCAGGTGGGGCCCCCGGAGACCCTCCGTCACCCGGTCCATCATCATGGGCACCGCCAGATAGTTGACCATCCAGCGGTAGCGCAGAAAGCCCCTGAAATTCCGGGGCTTGGCAATGAACCGCAGGAGCACCCCGAGAATACCCAGCCAGCGGAAATAGTCATACATCGTATCCCGCAGCCCCCGCCATTCCCGCCGCCGCCGGACCTTCCCGGCGGAGTACAGGCTGCCCAAAGGTTCGCTTCCAACAGCTTTGCCCATTTCCATGCCCTCCCTGAAACTTCCTGTGATTTTTTCGCATTCCTGTGAAACGATTATATAACAATCCGGAAAAAATGCAAGGGAGAAGATGTGTGTCCGGGCGGCCCGGCCGCCTTCGTACACGCTCCTATACTAGCCTTACCTATACTTACCTAACCTAACCTTACCTCAGTTGCCGGATCGACACCCGCTTGGTTGACCCTTGGTTGTCATGCGGTTGTCAAGTGGTTGGGCAGCTGCTTTGCTTATGTTCCGGGTCAGCTTGCCTAAAAATGTAGAGAGCCTTGCAGGCCTGCGGGGCGGAATGCAGTTCCATGCGGACAGATAGGTATCGCTGACGCTCTCCTCGGAATCTTCCCGGTTGGCGAGAATGCCGTAGGCGATTTTGTAGCAGTAGCCGCCGTATTTGCTGTCCGTCTCCTGAATCGCTGTTTCAGACCGGGCAAAGTACAGGTCTACGATCTGGCTGTCGTCCATGACCAATCCCTTCCTTTCTGTGTGGTTTCACCTATATACACGAAAATACGCCGGAAAGGTTTCGTGCAGTGTTTCATTTTTTTCGGTATCCTATTTGAGAAAAAGAAGAAAACGAGGGACGGCTGCCGCAGTTATGACTGGTCTCACCCGATGTACCCCAAATGAGGTCATCCGGGCGGTACGCCAGAAGGGACTCGGGACACTATGGAGCAAACGCCGTCCAGCCGGCGTTTGGCGGCAGTCCACCGGAGTATCCGGGCTGTACCGCAGGGGGCTTTCCCACGGGCTAAAAAGAGGTCATCCGGGCGGTACGCCAGAAGGGACTCGGGACATTATAGAGCAAACGCCGTCCAGCCGGCGTTTGGCGGCAGTCCACCGGACTGCCCGGGCTGTACCGCAGGGGGCTTTCCTTTCATCCACATCCCTAATGGGATGCGTCTGAAAGAAAAGGGACTCTCCCACGGGCTAAAAAAGAGTCCACCGGACTCTTTTTTACGGCAGCTGCGCTGCCGCCGCCCTTTCGAGTCCCAACTGATGTACCAAAAAAGAGGCCATCCTGAAAGGATGACCTCTTTTTTGGTACGCCAGAAGGGACTCGAACCCCCAACCCTCGGAACCGGAATCCGATGCTCTATCCATTGAGCCACTGGCGCATACACCTTAAGTGCTTGGCTATTATAGCAGATAAAGCTGGATTTGTAAAGAGCCAAATGGCAAAAAAATTCTCTCCGGGTGCGGGTGCATCCGGAGAGAATGGAAGTTACTCCTCTACCAGGGCGATGTGCACATCGTCCAGCTGCTTCTGGTCGACGGTGCTGGGGGCGCCCATCATCAGGTCCTGGGCGTTCTTGTTCATGGGGAAGGTGATGACCTCCCGGATGCTCTCCTCGCCGGTGAGCATCATGATCAGCCGGTCCACGCCGGGGGCTGCACCGGCATGGGGGGGTGCGCCGTAGGTGAAGGCATTGTACATGGCGGGGAACTTGGCCTTGACGTCGTCCTCGCCCAGGCCCACCATCTCGAAGGCCTTGACCATGATCTCGGGGTCGTGGTTCCGGACGGCGCCGGAAGCGCACTCGTAGCCGTTGCACACCAGGTCGTACTGGTTGGCATTGATGGCCAGCAGCTTTTCGGTATCGCCCTCGGCCTCTTCCAAGGCCTTCAGGCCGCCCTGGGGCATGGAGAAGGGGTTGTGGCAGAATTCCAGCTGGCCGGATTCCTCGCCGATCTCGTACATGGGGAAGTCCACGATCCAGCAAAGAGCGTACTGCTCCTCGTCGAAGTGGCCGGGCACCCGCTTGCCAAGCAGGGTACGGATGACGCCTGCGGTCTTCTGGGCGGCGGCCTTCTTGCCGGCGGCCATGCAGACGAAGGAGCCGGGCTTCAGGGCCAGCTTTTCCTTCAGAGCCTCGCCGCAGTCGCCCAGGAACTTGGAGATGCCGCCGGTGAGAGCGCCATTCTCATCCATCTTGACCCAGCAGGCCTTGTTGCCGGTCTGGACCTCTACATCAGCCAGCAGCTTATCGATCCACTTTCTGGCCTGGGTGAAGTTGTCCACAGCCACGGCCTTGACGGTGGCGCCCTCGAAGGGGCCGAAGCCGCAGCCCTGGACGATGGCGGAAATGTCCTGGATCTCCAGGTCGATCCGCAGGTCGGGCTTATCGGAGCCGTAGCGCTCCATGGCCTCGTTGTAGGGGATGTGCCGCCAGGGTGCCTGGGCTACCCGCTTAAACTTTCCGAACTTCTCGTAAACCGGCTGCAGCACGGTCTCCAGGGTCTCAAGTACGTCCTCCTGAGAGGCGAAGGCCATCTCCATATCCAGCTGGTAGAATTCGCCCGGGGTGCGGTCTGCCCGGGCGTCCTCATCCCGGAAGCAGGGGGCGATCTGGAAATACTTGTCAAAGCCGGAGGTCATCAGCAGCTGCTTGAACTGCTGGGGCGCCTGGGGCAGGGCATAGAACTTGCCGGGGTGGTTCCGGGCGGGAACCAGATAGTCTCTTGCGCCCTCGGGGCTGGAGGAGGTCAGAATGGGGGTGGTGATCTCCAGGAAGCCCAGGTCCGTCATGCGTTTGCGCAGCTCGGCCACCACCTGGCAGCGGAGCACGATGTTGGACTTGACGGCGGGGTTCCGCAGGTCCAGGAAGCGGTATTTCAGCCGGGTATTCTCATCGGCATCCCGGCTCTTGTTGATCTCAAAGGGCAGCTGGTTGTGGAAGCACTTGCCCAGCACCTCGATCTTCTCGGGCACGACCTCAATGTCGCCGGTGGGCAGCTTGGAATTCTTGCTCTCCCGCTCCCGGACGGTGCCGGTGACGGAGATGGTGGATTCCTTATTGATGGTCTTGACCAGCTTCATCATGTCCTCGGTCTCCACCACCACCTGAGTGGTGCCGTAGTAGTCCCGCAGCACCAGGAAGGCAAAGTTGGAGCCCACTTCCCGGACATTTTCCAGCCAGCCGACGATGGTCACTTTCTTGCCTGCGTCCCCGAGCCGCAGCTCGCCGCAGGTATTTGTTCTGGATTGCTTCATAAAAAAGCCTCTCTTGTTTCTAAATTTAACGCCGCTATTTTCTCACAAATCCCGGAAAAAGTCAATAGACGGTACTGTTTTCTCAGGGCAACCCTACGAAAAACAGACGGATTTGCCTTCGCTGACAACATCGCTTTCATGGGAGCCATTGTCCGATGCAGAAGATAAACAGTGTTTTTTGACAAAAAGGATATTTTTTGGTAAGCAATGTGGTATAGTAAAAGGGAAATCGGCGCATAGGGGGACCGTAAGCAATATGTATGCCTTGAGCGATATCATCAACGATCTGTTCTGCCTGGTGATCATGGCAATCATTTTTGCCTGCCATCTCCAAAGTACGTCTACCCGCCAGTCCACCGGGCTGTTCCGGGGGATGGTCATCGGCATGATGGCCCTTGTGGGGGTGTTCCAAAAGAGCAATTTTGCGCGCCGCCGCGCCGCCAACCTGCATTGACAAACGGCCCGCTTTGTGTTAGGATATTCCTGCTGCAAAAGGCAGATCTGCGGGCATGGTGGAATTGGTAGACTCGGTGGATTTAGGTTCCACTGCCAACGCGTGCAGGTTCGAGTCCTGTTGCCCGCACCAAAAAAGAGAGCCCGCCAGGGCTCTCTTTTTTGGTGCGGCAGGACTCGAACCTATTCAATCAGCAGTCCTGTGGACTGCTGGTAAACGCCGGCTGGACGGCGTTTACACCATAGTGTACTCGAGGGACAGTTGCCCCCGCCAGGGCTCTCTTTTTTGGTGCGGCAGGACTCGAACCCATTCAATCAGCAGTCTTCAAGGAAATTTGCCGGTGTTTTAAACTTTTCTGAATAACGCATACGTTGATTTTTTCACGCTTTTCCTGTATACTGATGTCAGAAAGGTGGTAGAAGAAATGAAGTCAAAAAAAGTCACTTTGGGCTTGCTCGCCTTTTATCTGCTGGCCTTAGCGTGGATAATTCTGCTGAAATTTCAGTTTTCTTTCGCTGCGTTAGACCGTATCAGAAATATCAATCTAATTCCTTTTTGCGAGTCTGTTATCGCAAACGGTCGGATAGATTTTCATGAGATCATCCTGAATGTGGTCGCTTTTGTGCCGTTTGGGGTTTTCGCATATGCCTTATGGCAGGAAAAATCGTTCCTTTCACAAATCCTTCCTGTTTTCTTGACAAGTCTGGGATTTGAGGTCATCCAGTTTATTTTCGCGATTGGTGCAACAGATATTACAGACCTCATTACAAACACATCAGGCGGCGTGATCGGAATTGGGATTGCCTTTGTCCTTTCAAAGATTTTTAAGAATAACTGGAGAAAATGTATCAATATCAGTGGATTCGCCTGTGCTGTTCTGCTGAGCCTTTTTATTCTTGTTCTGCTTTTGGCAAACCTTTGATAGACTTACACAAAAACACTGTGTACGGATTCACGGTATCTACATCATGGATACCAACTGCGTAGAACTGACCTATCGCGACGGGGCCTTCGTGACCATCGATTGCGAGGAAGTGGAAAACTTCTACGGTATCACAACCTGTCAGATGGCAGACCTTAACTGGCTGGGCCCCTCTGGAGTATGCGTGGCTGGTGCTGTCTGGAGAGTTGAGAAGGCACCACCGGGGTGCTGCGGAACACATGGGCTTGAGGATGAAACTGTTTATATGAACACATCCCACTGGTTATTCGGGCCAGTGGGATGTGTTGTAGTAAGCGTTAAACTTCCTCACAACTTGCATCTACATATTTTTTCAGTCAATCCATCTCCCGATAGTGTGCTGCGATTTCTTCCGTAATCGGCACGAGTTGGCAGTCTTCAATCGAGTACACCTGATCGCATAGTTGTTCAATGTCCCTAAAATGGTGTGAAGTCAGAAAAATGGTTTTGCCTTCCGCTTTCAGCATACGGATGATGGTCTTTACATCCTCATAGGTTTTGTAGTCCAGTGCGTTAAAAGGTTCATCCAAAATCAGAATATCCTGTCCCTCCATAATCGCCTGTGCAATCCCCAGCTTCTGCTTCATACCAAGAGAATAATCGTCTACTTTCGTTTTATTATCAGGGTCAAGCCCCACTTTGCTCATGGCCTGTCGGATTTCTTTTTCTCCAATTTTCCCTTGAATGTCCGCAAGGAATTTCAGATTTTGAAAGCCATTGTAAATACCGATAAAGCCGGGGGAATTGATAAATACTCCCAAACTTTCGGGGAAGTCCCGACCATTTTTACCGAGCTGTTTGCCGCGCACATAAACACTGCCCCGATCAGGCTTCTCGAAACCGCATAAAATCTTGAACAGCACTGACTTTCCGCTGCCGTTCGCGCCAACCAAACCAACAGTTGTTCCCTGTTCTATGGACAGGGAAGCATCTTGAAGAATTGCCCTGCCGCCAAAACTTTTTGATACATTTTTTACTTCAATATAGGAACGCATATTCTGTCCTCCTAATTCAATATTTTCTTGTAGCCCCACATAAGGATTCCTGCAATCAACAGACCTGAAATGGCAGTCTCTATCCCAAGGGCGGATACGGCAGAAATTCCAATTCCCGGCTCCACAACGGAAATCCTTGTCAGGCTGGATAGGCCAAAGGGCAAATATGTCATCCAGCGCCCCGGAAAGATACAGAGCAGATTTCCCGCTACGAACACAAGGAAACCGATTGTAACCTGCTTTGTTGCGATGTAAACACTGAACATAATCAGATATTGCACAAGGATATCAAGGTACTTCATCAAAACCCCATAGAATAGAAGCCGAAACGAAGGGATTGTTGAGCCCCTACGGAATAGAAATCCCCCCACAAGACCAGCCATCAGCCAAAAGAACGCATATATCATGAGAAATTTTGTACTGACCGATAGGATTCCCTTCACGAAATGCCTGCGGCTTTTTGCACGCACAGAAATAAAAATAGATTGTCCGTTAACCGTGTGTTCCACAAAAGCCGCCAGCAGGTATAGCGGTACACCGCTGGTGATCAGCATTTCCAGAAACGGGAACACCTGAAAATATCCTGTTCCGTGTCCCGCAAACAGCGAATATATCCATTCTGCGTCGGATTCTGCATATCCCAGCCCTTTATAAAGCGTAATTCCAACCACAACGGCCAGAAGGATCAGAATATTGCGCTTCGTCATCAGCGCATAGAAATAGTACGCGGCAATCCCGTGACATTTCAGCCGAAGCTGGGGCAAATGCCCCCGCCATGCGAACCGCACAGAAAACAGAATTGTCAGCATGAATAGCAGCAGCGTGAATCCCGTGATCCATGGACGAGCCGGCGCTCCAAAATTGTGGTGTAAAATCAACAAATGATTCAAACCTGTCAGTGGAAGGTTTTGAATTGCGGGAAGCTTTATCCACACAGCCGAAACGATATAAAGAGCCATAATGATTCGGACAGTCCATTTTCTCCCGGCAAAGTGTCCAATCCACATACAGATTCCAAAGATCAACCAGCACCCCACAAACTGATAGAGCGTAAATCCCATAAACGCCTGTAAAGGATTCGAGAAAACCTGCTGCAATATGGGAAACAACTCTGTTTCCGTCGCTCCTCCGACAATATTCCAGTCGTTGCCGAAAGGCAATCCTATACCAGACAGAAGAATTGCCCCAGTTTGAACAGTCATCAGAATGACTGCAATCAAACCAACCCCAATCCATTTTTTCAGAAAATAAGAATGGTAACTTTGAAACCGTAGGATGATTAGCTCTCCGTCGTCATCAAGAAAGGAAAAGCAGCTTAGCAGTACAATCGGCAGCACAAAATAGGTCAGATAGTAATGGTCTGATACCGCCGATAAGATGTGCCGCTCGTATGCAATCCCTCCGTTTAACCTCCCGCTGATGGAAAAAAGCATACATCCGGCAAACAGGGCAAGCGACTTTCCGTATCCCCACAAACGGAGATTTTTCCGGATAAGCGCAATCATAACGGACTCCTAAATGGTTACGACAGCATTTTTCTTAGAAAGAAGAAACGCTGTCAGGCCAATCACAATGCTTAAAACAATTGGGCCAAAGAGGAAAGAGGAGATCGATACGACCTTTGGATCGACTGCTGCGGGATCAAAAGCTACGACCAGCCGCAGCCTCTCCAAGCGGAGAATCGCCAGGACAAAATTTTCTAAAACGGAATACACAAACGGCCCGGTAAGGATCACAAAAATGTTTTTGCAGTATAAAGCGAGGACAAATCCGAAGGTCATTACAAAAAGGCTGACGATGCCTCTCCAGAGGGACAGGGCAACTGCATATAACAGCGGGGTCTTTATAAATGCGTTTTCAAATACATGGCGAAACGGATTTTCAACGAAAGGAACCACTGGCGGTTTCACATAGAGGGCAAACACCGCCGATAGTACATAAGGAATCACGATAATACAAAGGGCTCCCAGCGCATACGCAATCCATTTGGCAGTCAGATACTTCTTCATTTTCACTCGCGGCATGACATAGAGCAGGAAGTTGTTTTTGCGTTCGTAATACAAATTCCAGCATAGCGGCACCACAACAAACAGCGGATAAAGCAGAGAAAACAGTTCTGTTCCAACTTCCCATGCCTCTAAATCGTAGTGT
>QWCE01002221.1_pt1 | contig 25157 bp, 27 predicted proteins | sample 1972531 | NCBI WGS metagenome assembly QWCE01 (sample SAMN09866716, study PRJNA288562) | Human gut metagenome isolate term4_stool, whole genome shotgun sequencing... | reverse complement strand
TTTAATTTCAACAGCTCTTCAATACCCTTGTCTACCCCTATCACTAAATTTGAAATTTTAATATACTCAAATAAAAGGGAGGCATTATCACATCCTCCCCCTGTAACTATTGTAATTATCATTTTGCTTCCTTCTTAACCCTTGGGAAAATAATTAAAATCAATACAATAGCAATAATCATATTTGGCAATGTATAAGATCCGTTATAAAGAATTGAACCTAATAAAAATGGTTTATCTTGAGGCAAATATTGTTTAAAAAATGCTATTCCTGAAATAACTGCAGCAACCATTCGCAAAACAGTAGCAACAATTGTTCCAGCAATTAAATTTGCATTATTTACCTTACCATCGACAATCAAATTTTTTCTAAATAGCCCTGTTAAGCCGAGCATTGCATATGCAACTGGATAATCTAATAAAAATTGAACTACATTTAGGAAAAATGGATCCATAGCATAGTCTAACAATCCATATAGTGCACCAAGCACAAGTCCTTTCTTCCATCCCCATCTAAAACCAAATATCAAAAGGGGAACATACCCTCCTGGTGTTATTGAACCACCTTGTGGTAACTTGTAAAGTTTAATAGAGTTTAGGATAAATGTTAATGCCAACATTATTCCTGCTTCAGTGATAAACCTTGTGTTATTTTTTTTACTTTCCAAACTATATCCTCCTTAAAATTCCTTTATATTTATCAAGCTTAGCTTGCATTAAATCTATATCTTCGTTAAATACATCAGATCCAGAAACAAATAAATCAATATCTAAATCCAAAAAACTTTCGATATTTGTAGTCTTTACACCACCATCAATTTCTAAAAGAATTTCAGGATTATTTTTATTTATAAGTTCTCTTATCCTTTTTATCTTTTTTAATTGTGATTCAATAAAGCTCTGTCCTCCAAATCCTGGATTGACAGTCATAATAAGTATTAGATCAAGTTCATCCCATAAATAATCTAAAACCTCTACAGGAGTCCCTGGGTTTAAAGATATTCCCGCTTTCATTTCCATTTGTCTAATCTGTTGTAAAACCCTTAGGGGATGTTTTGTTGCCTCATAGTGAATTGTTACTATATCACATCCAGCATCTTTGAAATTTTCAATATAATTTTCTGGATTTACAATCATTAAATGGGTATCGAAAATAAAATCGTATTTTTTTCTTAAAGATTTTATTATTCCTGGTCCAAAAGATATGTTGGGAACAAAATTACCATCCATAACATCCAGATGTAAATACTTGACATCATTTTCAACAAGTATATCTAATTGTTCTGAAAGGTTATAGAAATTTGCCGACAATAGTGATGGCGAAAGAAAACTCATTAATACCCCCTTAAATTTCTAAATTCTTCTAATAACAATAAATAATTTTTATATCTGCTTTCAGATATTTTTTTATCTTGAACAGCATTTTTGACTGCACATTTAGGTTCGTTTTCATGAATGCAATTATTAAATTTACATTCATTTTTTAGTTTGAAAAATTCTATAAAACCCTCACCTATATCATTGATATCATTAATAAAATCAAGTGAAAGAGCAGAAAAACCAGGAGTATCTATAACATAACTCCTCTCATCAATCTTTGATATTTCTATATGTCTTGTAGTATGCTTGCCCCTAAGTGATTTTTCACTTATGGAACCTGTCTCAAAATCAAAATGAGAAAATACATTATTTAATGTCGTTGACTTTCCAACTCCTGAAGGTCCTGTAACAACTGTACTCCTATTTTTAAATAGATTTAAAAGTTCTTTTCCGTTATTTTCTTGATTGCTATTTAAATAGATATCATAACCGATATTATTATATATTTTTGAAATTTTATCACTGTATTCTTTATCAACTAAATCCGTTTTGTTAAAGATGATTTTAGTCTCGATATGTGATAATTCTAACATTAAAAGATATTTATCCAAGGTGTATAAGTTTATGTCAGGAGAAGAAAGACTCATTATAACTATAACCTGATCCACATTCGAAATAGGTGGTCTCAGAAGCTGATTTCTTCTTTCATATATTTCTTTAATATAGGCTGTTCCATCATTATTAATTGATATATCAACTTCATCACCTACTACAGGTTTAACTTTTTTATTTCTAAAAAGTCCCCTTGCCTTGCATAGATAAACTTGTCCTTCTTTTTCTACATAATATATACCTCTATGAGACTTAACAATTTTAGACATTATTCTATTGTTTCTCCGCTATATAACTCATCGTTAACATAGACATTGTAACTTTCTCCTCGTCGAACATTAAGAGTTATATTTGCATCGCCTCTTGCTGTATCAAGCTGACGATTATAAACATTCACTTCTCTATCATCTTCAATTCTTTCAATTCTAACGTTATAAGATCCTGGAGCTATATCTGCCACCCTTACTCTAAAAGTATATGATGTGGTTTTTTTATTATTTTTTGACTCTGAAGGTTCTTCTGTAGGATCCTCTTTTGGTCCTGTACTTACTTGAAGACTTACAACTGAACCCTTCTTTACCATTACTCCATTATCTACACTTTGACTTATAACTACACCTTTTTCAATTGTACTTGAAGGAGTTTCTTCAATATTATATTTGAGTCCTATATCAGCAAGCTTTTCTGTTGCTTTTCTAACATTCATACCTGCTACATTAATCATTGGAACAGTATCGTCTTCTTTTCCTTTTGAGACTACAAGTTCTACAGTTGAGTTTTTCTTAACAGATTCTCCTGTTCCAGGTTTTTGGCTTATAATATATCCTTCGTCAAAATTATCGCTAAAGGAATCTTTGATTTCAACTTGTAAACCTAAACTTTCAAGTGATGAAATTGCGTCATTTTTCTTCCAATTAGTATAATTTTTCAAAACAATATCTTCTTCTCCACCACTGACATATACTTCTATAGTTGAACCCTTTTTTAATTCCGTTCCGCTTTCAGGATCTTGTTCTACAATAAGTCCCTCTTTTTGATCTGATTCAACTGTGCCCATTACTTTAACTTTTAAATCAAATTCTAATTCATCAAGTTGTTCTTGAGCTGATTCTACATCAATTCCAATTAGAGGAGGAGCTTTTACAACATCTGGTTTTAAAAACTTACCTTTATAAAATTTTACAGCAACTACAGAAGCAGCTACCACTATAAGCGCCAGTAAAATAGGAAGGATATATGTTTTGAAAAAACCACCTTTTTTCTCCTCTTCTTCTATTTCTTCTTCTTTTTTCATATTATATACTGCCTTTTCTTCATTTTTAGGTACTATATCTTCATCTTTAATAACACCAATTCTTTCAGTTTTATCAAAATTTTCATCATTATCAAATTTGAAATTACGAAAGTTTAATAAAGCCATTTTCATCTCAGTTGCAGAACTAAATCTGTTATTTGGATCCTTGTCCATAGCCTTTAAAATGATGTCATTAAGACCTTGTGGAATATTAGGATTAATGCTTTTTGGTTCTATTAACTTATCTTGAATATGTTTAAGTGCTATGCCCACTGCATTCTCTGCATCAAAAGGAACTCTACCTGTAGCCATCTCATATAGCACAACTCCAAGAGAGTAAATATCAGATTTTTTGTCTATAAATTTCCCCTTTGCTTGTTCAGGTGAAATATAATGTACAGTTCCAAGCACTGTAGATGTATATGTTATAGTTGCTGACGAAGAAATTCTTGCAATTCCGAAATCAGTGACCTTAGCAACATTATCTTTATCCAATAAAATATTATGTGGTTTTATATCTCGATGTACTACACCCTTTTTATGTGCAGCTTCCAAAGCTGATGCTATTTGAAATCCAACATTTGCAATGAATTCAGATCCAAGGGGAGCATCTTTATTAATTATGTCTTTTAAAGTCCTTCCATCTATATATTCCATGACAATATAGTTGTATCTTTGGTCGTTTACAACCGCATTTCCAACGTCATAAACAGAAACTATGTTGTGGTGAGATAAAGAAGCAGCAGATTGTGCTTCCATAGCAAATTTCTTAAGAAATTCTTCATCATCCATAAATTCGTCTTTTAAAACTTTAATTGCAACATATCTATTTAAAAGTTTGTCCTTTGCTTTATATACAACAGCCATTCCACCAACGCCGATGTTTTCTTCAATTAAATATCTATTTCCAAGAGTTTGACCTATCATCTGTCTTCCTCCTTATGTGTGTATAATGAAATTGTAATATTATCGTATCCCCCTCTGCTTAGACTTAGATCTATCAGCTTAAATATCCTTTCCTCTTCACTCTCATCTTTATTAGAAATAATTTGATCTATTTCACTATCGGAAACCAGAGAGTTTAGTCCATCAGAGCATAGTAAAACAATATCTCCTTCATTTATTTCTAAAGATGTTATATCTGGCTCAACAGTTGTTTCCGAGCCCAAACTCTTAGTAATAACATTTTTTCTTCCATAATTTTTTGCTTCTTCTTCTGTTATAGTCCCAGAAATTAATAGGTCATTTACCAAGGAGTGATCTCTTGAAACTTGTTTAAATCCAAATTTATTTTTAAAATATGCCCTACTGTCTCCAACATTTAAAATATATAAGTAATTTTCATGTATAAGAGCAGCTACAATAGTAGTTCCCATGTTAGATAATTCATCATCATTATGGGATTCTTCATATATAATACCATTAGAATAGTTAACGCATTGACATAAAAATTTAGTTAGATCCTTTGCCTCTTGATTATGCTCTCTAAAATAATAAATAAAAGATTTTACAGCTAATTCGGAAGCAATTTCGCCAGCATTGTGACCTCCCATACCATCAGCAACAACCATTAATGTTGTATTGCCATCTACATAATTATCATAATAATCTTCATTTAATTTTCTCTGTAGCCCAATATCAGTGGCTGAAAAATAATTCAATCTATCACTTCCTCAATTCATTTTTATGGCTGGACCTCAATTGACCACAGGCCCCCTCAATATCTACGCCCATACTCTTCCTTATTGTTGTGTTGATCCCTCTGCTTACAAGTTTCTGTTTGAAATCTTTTAAATCTTTTAAATTTGTATTTGGTTTTCCAAACTCATCTATTGCATTTAATGGAATCAAGTTAAGATGGAAATTTTCATGATTAAACAATCTAACAATTTCATCAATATGTCTATCAGAATCATTTACATCTTTTATCAAAGTATATTCAAAACTAACTCTTCTTCCTGTTGATTCGTAATAATTTTTTGCGCTTTTAAAAATTTCACCTATTTTATATTTATTATTTATAGGCATGATGGCACTTCTTTCAGAATCAAAAGGATTGTGAAGCGATATAGTTAAGTTAATTGGTAAATCCTCTTGGGATAGCTTGTCAATTTTTTTTGTAAGTCCACAGGTAGAAAGAGTTATATTTCTTATGGAAATATTATAGCCTCTCTCATCAGTAATAATCTTTATGAACTTTATTACATTGTCATAATTATCTAAAGGCTCTCCTATTCCCATAAGAACAATGTTATTTATTCTAATGTTTTCTAATCTTGAAATGTAATAAACCTGTTCTAAAAGTTCTGAAACTTGTAGATTTCGTTCATATCCTGCCTTGGTAGATGCACAAAATTTACATCCCATTTTACATCCAACCTGGGAAGATATACATATTGTATTTCTATCTTGATATCTCATTAAAACAGTTTCAATCAGTGCACCATCTTCGAGTTTAAATAAGTACTTAGTAGTTTTATCAACTTTTGATTCAAACTTTTTAATCAGTTCTATCTTTATAAATTTTCCTTCTTCTTCTAACATTCTTTTCATTTTTTTAGAAATATTAGTAAAGCTTTCAAAATTATTATAAAATAAATGATGAATTCCTTCAAAAATTTGATTTGTTCTAAATTTCTCAACCTTTAAATCTTGTAAAGAAGAATTTAGTTCATTATATTCTAAATTATTGTATATAATTTTTCTCATTTAATCTTACACCATTATAACATACTATCTATATATTTTTTTGAAACTTTGCTATGAAAAAACCATCTGTTCCTCTTTCGTAAGGCATTAGTGAAAGGTATGAAATTTCATTGTCCCTATATTTGAAATTTATAGGTTTAAGTTCTTCATATCTGTCTAAAAAATATTTTCTTTGGATTTCATTTTCCTGTTTGAAAATACTGCAGGTACTATAAACCAAGTATCCTCCACTCTTTAAATATTTTAAACAATTGTCCATTATCTTTCTCTGAGTATATACCAGATTTTCAATCTCACTTTTTGTTCTTCTAAGTTTTATCTCAGGATTTCTACTTACTATACCAGAACCTGAACAAGGAGCATCTAATAAAATATAATCAAAGGATCCAACTAACTCCTCTTTAAATAAAGTCCCATCAAAGTTACTGTACTTTATATTTTTGCATCCAAGCCTTCTTGAATTTTCTTTTATCTTTTCTATCTTATGATTATGCAAGTCATTTGCTAAAATTTCTCCTGTATTTGTAACTATTTCAGCTAAGTGACAGGTCTTTCCTCCTGGAGCTGCACATATGTCTAAAATTTTGGAATTTTTTACAGGATTTAATACCATGCTTGCAAGAATTGAAGCTCCTCCTTGAACAGTAAAGTAACCATTTTTGAAAATATCTGTTTCAAATAATCCACTTGGGTTGTTTATAATTAAAGCATTTTCTAAAAATGGATGTTCTTCAAATTCTATACCAAGACCTTTCAAACTTGATTCTACTTCTTTTTTATTAGACTTTAATTTATTAATTCTTATTACAAATTCAGGAATTTCCTTATAGGATTTTAAAATTTTACGAATGGTTTTCACTTTATAATTTTTAATTAAAAAATCGTAAAAATCATCTCCAACAGAATATTCCATCTTGAGTCTATCATTTACTGAAGGCATCTTAGATATTTTATCTTCTATTTTAAATCTTTTGATATTCCTTAAAACTGAATTAACCAAACCCTTATATTCTTCTACCTTAAAGTATTCACAAGATTTTAAACTTTCACTTACGATAGCATAATCAGGAATAGAGTCCATAAAAAACTTTTGATATACTCCAACTTTTAAAATAGTTGAAACTTTCAAAGAAAGATTTTTATCTGGTCTATCCAACTCTTCCTTTATAGCCATTTTTAAAAATATATCATTTTCTATAACTCCCAAAACAATTTGTCTAACCAATTGACTATTTAAGCTTTTTGGTATATTTGACAAAAGTTCGGAGGAATATCCTCCTTGTTCAACGTCTACTAAAGCTTTAATAGCAAAATTTCTTTCATTCATTAATCATCTCTTCTACTGTTCATTAATCTTAATAGTTGCACTAACGAGAATAGTGCCGCTGCCACATATGTCATTGCCGCTGCAGAAAGTACTTTTTTCCCTTCCGATACCTCATCTCTTTTTAGTATTGTTCCATCAAGATTTTCTAATGCTCTTGAGCTAGCATTAATTTCAACTGGAAGTGTAACTATTTGAAATAATACAGTTATAGCAAAAACTGCTATTGCAACATTTATAAGAAATGGAGCAATAAATAATCCAATTAAAAATAGTGGATAGATTGACCTTGAAGCAAAGTTTACCACAGGTACGAGACTATTCCTAAAGTTTAGAAATGCGTATCCTCTATTATGTTGAATAGCATGACCTACTTCGTGAGCTGCAATACTTACTGAAGCAATACTTGAATCACTATAAACTTGTTCTGACAGTCTTATTATATTCTCGCTCGGATCGTAATGGTCTGTTAGTTCTCCTCTAATTGGAACTATCTTAACATCACTAAGTCCATTTCTGTCAAGGATCTCTCTTGCCGCTTGCATTCCAGTTATGTTTTTTTGATTAGGAACTTTGACATATTTTGCATAGGTGCTCTTTATTTTCATTTGCGCAATAATTCCAAATAACATTGCTACAAGTAAAGCAATCATCCAAAAACCATTACTATTATAGTAAGGCATCATTCCAAACATAATTATAACCTCCTATTTTAAATAGATATTTTTTTTGAATTCATTTCCCTTTAGAAAATCAGAAACTTTCATTCTCTTTTTATTTGGAAATTGAATTTCTTTTAATAAAACACATCCATCTTTTGCAGTAATTTCAATATTTTCAGGACCAACTTGTTCAACAAAACCAGGTTTATGTTTAACTTCTCCAAGAACGTAATCCATATCTAAAACTTTTACATTATCTTCTTCATATTTAAAGAACGAACCAGGCCATGGATAAAATCCTCTAAACTTATTATATATTTTCAAACAAGTATCATCCCATAATATTTTGCCATCTTTTCTATTTAACATCCCTCTATAGGATGCTTCTTCTTCATTTTGTTTCTTTCTATTTTCGTAGTATTCATCAAAATTCTCAAGGACTTCAACGATTCCTTTACCACCTAATACCTTCAAAGCATCATGTAACTCTTCTGCGTTTTCATCAGGAAGTATTTCTTTTTCTAAGCTATATAATATATCTCCTGTATCAAGCCCTTTTTCAACAAGCATAATTGTTATTCCACTTTTTTCTTCGCCTTCAACCATTGCCCAGTTTATAGGTGCGGCTCCTCTATACTTTGGTAGTAGTGATGAATGTACATTTAAAATCCTGTCGTTATATTCAGAGAGCAATCTGTCTTTAATAATCTGTCCATATGCGACTACCACAAGAAAATCTGGATCATAGGAATTTATTTTTCCGAAACTTACATCACTGTTTATATCCTCTGGAGTAAAAACTTCTAATCCATTGTCTAAAGCATACTGCTTCACAGGTGTTGGAGTCATTTTGCCTCTGTTTCTCTTCCTATCAACTTGAGAGATTATAAGTGGAATTTCAAACTTTTTGCTTTCATAAATTGCTTTTAAAGATTCCACTGCAAATTCAGGAGTTCCAAGAAATAAAACCTTAGGTTTCATCTATTCATCATCCTTTTCAGCTTCTTCAAGCTCGCTATTGTCATACATCCTCTTTGCTAAGTCTTTATATAAAACACCATCCAAATGATCAAGCTCATGACAAATGCAAACAGCCTTGTATTCATCACAGTTAACAACTACATTTTCACCATTTATGTCAGTATATTCCAAGACCAAATTCTTAGGTCTATCTACTACTCCTGACTTACCTGGTATTGATAAACATCCTTCTAAGTTTTCTTGAGTATCTTCAGATTTTTCAGTTATTTTAGGATTTATCATCTTCATAACCCCGTTTCCATCTTGCATATCAACTACAACAAGACGTTTTAGAATTCCGATTTGAGGTGCCGCAAGACCAAGTCCATTAGCATCTCTCATAGTCTCTTCCATGTCGTCAAGAAGCTGTATAATTCTATCATCTATTTTTTCAACTTCTCTGGATTTTTTTCTTAAAATAGGGTCTCCAATTATTCTAATATTTCTAATAGCCATATTCCCTCCTTAAATAAAATTAGTCGGATTAAAAGTTAGGCTCAACTTGTATCCTTGTAAATCCACATTGTACTTGTTATCTACCAAAATGGATTTAAAAATTTGTTTGATTTTTTCGTTATTGTCTTTGTACTTATAAAAAGTATAAAATCTATATCTATTGTTAATTCTTGAGATTGGACTTGGATTTGGTCCAATAATTTCAATCTCTCTTATTTTATTTTCTCTTAGCTCTGCCTGAATATGTTGTTGTAATTCAAATAGCTTTTGTCTTGTAGCAATTCTTTGATTTCCAGAAATATTTATGCAAAATATCCTATAAAACGGTGGATATTTAAACATTTCTCGGTGTTCAATTTCCATATTATAAAAATCTATAAAGTCATGCTTTTTACTTGCTTCAATTGAGTAATTTTCTGGCTTATAGGTCTGTATGAAAACTTCGCCAGCGTAGTCTCCTCTTCCAGCTCTACCTGACACTTGGGTTAACAACTGAAATGTGGTTTCTGTTGCCTTGTAGCTTCCAACATTCAAACTTAAATCCGCAGCAATAACCCCTACCAGTGTTACATTGGGAAAGTCAAATCCCTTTGTTATCATTTGCGTTCCAATGAGTATGTCAATCTCGCCTTCGTTCATCTTGTCAAATACGTTTAGATATTCTTGTCTTGTTCTTACAGTATCAGCATCCATTCTAAATATTTTAGCTTCTGGATAGTTTTCATAACAATATTCTTCAAGTTTTTCTGTTCCTGCGCCAAACTCCCTGATATACTTACTACCACAATTTGGACATATATCTGGTTTTTTCTTAGTTCTTCCACATTGATGGCATAATAATATGTTATTGTACTTGTGATAGGTCAATGATACATCACAAGAATCGCAGTTCATAACATAGCCACATCTCCTACAAAAAACATAGGAAGTATGTCCTCTTTTATTTAGAAACAAAAGTGTCTGTTTTTTATTTTCCAAGTTATTCAAAATTGCTTCGTGAAGCTCTTCTCCAATTACAGAAGTATTACCCTTTTTTAGTTCTTCTCTCATATCAATGATATTAACTTTCGGTAAAATTCCTGCAGTTGCCCTTTTATTTATATTAAGAATTTCATAAACGTCCTTTTTACCCAAATAATATGATTCAATTGAAGGGGTAGCTGACCCAAGAATTAATTTCGCATTAAGTTTTTCGCTTAAAAATTCTCCAACTTCTCTTGTAACATATTTTGGATTCATATCTGAAATATAACTTTGATCATGTTCTTCATCTATAATTATTGCTCCAAGATTATCCACAGGCGCAAAAATTGCAGACCTTGCTCCAATAACTATTGAAAATGTATTGTTTTTAATCTGTTGCCACTGTTCAAGTTTTTCTCTTTGATTTAGTTTTGAGTGAAGCACTGCAACTTTTCCTGGAAATCTTCCAGAAAATCGCATTATAGTTTGAGGTGTTAGTGATATTTCAGGTACTAAAATAATACATGATTTACCCTTACTTAACATCTCTTCTACTATTTGAAGATATACTTCTGTCTTTCCACTTCCAGTTATCCCGTGAATTAAAAATTTATTTTTATCACTATTTAGGATGGATTTTAAAACAAATTGTTGCTCTTCATTTAAATATATCTTTGAGTATTTTTTATATTCTTTTGTCACTCTCGCAAATTCATTTTTGAGTTCAAAAGAAACCAGTTCCTTTTTGACCAAAGCTTTTAAACTTGACAAAGATGAATTTGTCTCCATAAGAATTGTTTTTTTATCAACTGGTTCATTTTCTGAAATATAATTATAAATTTTCTCTTGGGTAGGCGCATTTTTTAATTTAGCTTCTAAGTTTATATTTTTGTTTATCTTGTAGTACTCTACTAAATTCGGCTTAATCCTACCTTTAATATCATATTTCTCTTTTAAGATGCCTTTTCTTATTAAGTTCTCTATAGTATTTTCATCGAATCTTTTTACTGCAGTTTTAAACTCTTTTGGAATTGAAAAAAATTCAGAAATATCTTTATCATCAACTTCTTTGTTTAAATAAATCAATTTTTCCAAATCCTTCCAATTTCCTGGAGGTAAAACTCTTTGAAATGCAGATGATAGATCCGAAAGATATCTATCTCGCATAAAAAGTGCAAGGTCTATCAGTTCTTCGGATATTAAAGGTTCATAATCTATTAATTTATATATGTCCTTTAATTTCACATCAACTAAAGGATTATCTGTAATTTCAACAATTAGTCCAAGTTTTTTGGAGTTGCCTCTCCCAAATGGAACTATAACTCTACAGCCTCTTTTTATTTTTTTTTGTAATTCTTCTGGAACGCTGTAACTGAATAATCGGTCCAGCACTCTTGTCTTATTCTCTAAAACAATATTTACTATCATACTAAATTCAAAATTTCATCTGCTAATTCTATTTTGGGCATCAAAGGTAACTCAATAGTCCTTTCATTTGATATAATTGAAACCTTGTTATCATCTACATCAAATCCTGAAGTTTCACTTGAGACGTCATTAGCTATTATAAAATCACAATTTTTTGATTTCAATTTCTTTGTTGCATTTTCATATAAATCAAATGTTTCTGCCGCAAAACCAATTATGATTTGTTTCTTTTTCTTCATTCCAAAATATTTTAAAATATCTTCATTTTCAACTAAGTTAAGGGTTAAACTATTTTTTGTCTTTATCTTATCCTTTGAATATTTTTCAACTCTAAAATCACATGGTGCCGCTGCCATGATTAGACAATCAGTATTATCAAATCTCTTGTCTATCTCACTTTTAAGTTCATCATTATAGGTTATTTTTATATTTTCAGTTCCATATGGAAGCTTAACTTTGCAATCTCCGTGAATTAAAGTTACATTAGCCCCTCTTTGCATTGCTTTCTTAGCTATTGCAAATCCCATCTTTCCACTTGACCTATTTGTAATATATCTTACTGGATCAACATCTTCTCTTGTTGGACCTGCAGTAACAATTATATTTTTTCCCTTTAGGTCCTTTTTTACAAAGTAGTCTTCAACTCTTTCAAATATCTCTTCTGGCTCTGCAAGTCTACCATTTCCAATGGTGTTACAAGCGAGCATTCCAGACTTGGAATTTATAAACTCAAAATTTCTATCCTGTAATTTTTTTATATTTTCTTTTGTAACAGGATTTTCTATCATTTTTGTATTGGCTGAAAGGGCAAGCATAATCGTCTTATCATATGCTAATGCCGTAGATGTTAGTAAGTTGTCTCCAATTCCATTTGCAATCTTTGCCAATGTGTTTACAGTTGTTGGAGCGATTAAAAACAAATCTGCCCTCTTAGCCATCTCTATATGTTCAACCTCTTCATGATGACCACTGTGAAACATATCTGTATGAACCTTGCCTCTACTAATTGTTTCAAAAACAAGGGGCGAAATCATCTTAGTTGCATTTTCAGTCATGATTACTTCAATTTCATATCCTGCCTTAACAAGTCTCGAACAAAGCTCTAACACCTTATAAATCGCTATTCCACTTGTAACTCCAAGTAAAATTTTTTTAGTCATTATTCGTCCTTTTGTTCTTCTTTATCTAATTTATATGTTACTTTTCCGTCCATTATTTCAGAAATAGCTGTGGTAACTGGGTTACCTGTCTTTGATTTTACAAGTGGTTCAGAACCATCAATAATTCTTCTTGCTCTTTTAGATGCAATTACACAAATTGCATATCTACTTCCTGAAATTCTCTCTAATTCTTTAAATGATGGATTTATCATTATTTATTACCTCCTAAATATGTTGCTTTTAATTTTTCTGCTTCAATAATACATTCTATTTTATAAACTGTGTCATCAACTTCATCATTGACAACCGCATAATCGTACTTATCAATAAAAGAAAGTTCTTTTTCAGCATTGTGCATCCTTAAATTGATGGTTTCTTCGTCTTCTGTGGCTCTCTTAACAATTCTTGACCTCAACTCTTCTAAGTTTGGAGGCAACAAAAAGATATAAACTGCACCTGGAAAGTTTTTCTTTACTTGTAAAGCACCTTGAACATCTATTTCAAGAATTACAATGTTACCTTTACCTATATTTTCTTCCACATAGTCTTTTGGCGTTCCATAAAAATTATTATGAACTTTTGCATGTTCAATAAACTCGTCTCTCTTTACCTTTTCTTTAAACTCTTCTAAAGATAAAAAGTAATAGTTCTCTCCGTCAACTTCTCCAGGACGTTTCTTTCTTGTAGTTGCTGATATAGAGTATTTAATATCATCTCTCTTTGCTCTAAGAGCTTCACATACAGTGCCTTTACCAACTCCAGAAGGTCCAGAAATAACCATTAAAAAACCATCTCTCATGTCGTCCTCCCTATTCAATGTTTTGTATTTGTTCTCTAATCTTTTCTATAATGGATTTTAATTCAATACAATTTTGTACGATTGTCTTATTTGGGGATTTAGATGATATTGTATTGACCTCTCTATTCATTTCCTGAACTATAAAATCAAGCTTTCGTCCCTTTGGTTCATCAGAATTAAGTGTTAATAAAAATTGGTCAATATGTGAGTTTAGTCTAACTATCTCCTCAGTGGTATCGGATCTTTCTCCATATAGAGCAACCTCTAAATAGATTCTATCCATGTCTATTTTTAAATCTTCGTCATTTAATTCTTGAAGCTTTTTGATTAAAGACTCTTTATACTCATCATGAGAAGACTCTGCCAAGCCTTTTATTTCTTTTACAACTGCCTTCATCTCATCAAGCTGAATTTTAATAATCTCTGAGATATTCTCTCCCTCTTTTCTTCTCATATCAACAAGTAGTTTTAATGCATTTTCAACTTGTGTGAGTATGAGTTCTTTCAATATATTTTCATCTTCATTACACTCTTCAATTTGCAAAACTCCTTCAAGAAGCATTATATCAGACAGTTTTAAATTGAAATCATAATCCAAAGATTTTTCTAAATCATTTACTGCTTCCATATAATTAGAAACCAAATTAGAATCAAAATACATCTTTGATATATTAGATTCTTTCTTTTGACATCTTATAAATACATCAACACGTCCTCTATACAAATTTTTTCTTACTGTTTTTTTTACATCCTCTTCTAAAAAATTTAAAAAGTTAGGATTTTTAACTTGAACATCTAAATATTTATTATTTACAGTCTTTATTTCCACAGACACACCATAATTATTTTCATCTATGGAGGATCTACCAAAACCAGTCATTGAATATATCATAATACACCTCTTTTGATATTAATTTTATAACAATGTCAAAGCTAATTCAATAATTTATTACATTTTTGTAATAATTGTTCAGGATTATTCATGAAAGTTTTACTATGATATAATTTATTAGTATAGATTGGAGGTAATTATGAGTTTTGACGGAATTGTAACAAGGGCAGTAGTCAAAGAACTTAATGATAAATTGGTCGGTGGAAAAGTAAATCGAATTAATCAACCAGAAAATAGAACAATTTTACTACAAATTTATAATAACAAAAATAATTACAAATTACTCTTAGACGCTTCAAGTAATAGACCTGGGTTTTATCTTTCAAATGAAAATAAGGAAAACCCCATCAAGGCGCCTAACTTTTGTATGCTATTAAGAAAGCATTTACAAAATGGAGTTATAGAGTCAATTGAACAAAAGGGTTTGGACAGAGTTGTTGACATAAACATCTCATCAATGAATGAGTTGAGAGATTTAGTTACAAAGACTTTGACCATCGAAGTTATGGGGAAATATTCAAATATAATCTTAAGAGAGGGATTTAATATTTTAGATTCTATTACAAGAGTTACTGAAGACCTTTCAAGAGTTCGTCAACTGCTTCCTGGATTAAGTTACACGTACATCGAAGATGACAAGGTAGATATAACAAGAAAAAACAAACTTCCTTCAGAAATTATTAATAACATGGAAAAAGATATTAAGATGGCAAGATTTTTCTATATGAATTACACTGGTTTTTCTCCTCAGATTTCAGATGAAATTTTGTATGATTCAATGGTTGATAGAAATAAAAAAGCTAAGGAACTAAGTTCTGAAGAATTAGAAAGAATTGATAATTCTTTTAAAAAAACTGTAGATAAAATTCTATCCGATGATTATTTATATGCAACATATCGAGATGAGACTGGAAATATGTTGGACTTTCATTGTTTGATGTTAAATTATTTGATGGCAGAAATTAAAACAGAAGAGAATATGTCAAAGGTATGTGAAAAATATTTTACTGAATCCTTTGTTTCTGACAAGGTATCACAAAAAGTTTCGAGCCTTTCAAAGAAGGTTTCTCATCTTTTAGAAAAAGATAGAAATAAATTAGTTAAGTTGTTAGATGAAAGGGAAAAAGCTAAAGATAGACAAAAATATAAGATATATGCGGATATAATCTCTGCCAATGTTCATAACATGGATCGAGGTTTAAAAAGTATAGTGCTTCAAAACTTTTACGACCCAGAGTTGTCCAACTTAGATATTCCCCTTGATGTAAAAAAATCCCCTTGGGAGAATGCACAATTTTATTATAAAAAATTTAGCAAGTTAAAAACTTCTGAAAATCTTTTAAAGAAACAGATTCCTATTCTTGAAGATGATATAAAATATTTCGAACAAGTTTTAGACAGTTTAAAAAAAGTTGAAACCGACTCTGAAGTTATGGAGATTAGATCTGAACTTGCAAATGGTGGCTACATTAGCAAGGGAAAAACAAAGAATAAAAACAAAAACAAATCTTCAAAGCCTTCCACTCCACATCACTTTGTAAATGAGCGAGACAAACATTTTTATGTTGGAAAAAATAATTATCAAAACGACTACATCACATTGAAACTTGCTAATCGAGATGACATCTTTATCCATGTTAAAGACGTTCCCGGTTCCCATGTAATTTTAAGAAATGACAACATAACAAAAGAGGATATACTTGATGGATGTTTCTTAGCTGCAAAGTACTCCTCTGTTTCAAATGAACAAAATGTTGCTGTGGATTATACCGAAAAGAAAAACGTTAGAAAGGCCAAAGGCGCAAAGCCTGGCATGGTCTATTACGAAGATTTTAATACCTCTTTTGTAAATCCAAAAGAATTTAATTTTCAAATATTTAAAGAGATTTAAACCTCCTTTTTCAAGGAGGTTATCTTTTTTTATCTTCTTCTTAATGCCTGTTGTATTCTTCTGTCAGAATCTCTCTTTGCTATTGTTTCTCTTTTATCATGCAGTTTTTTACCCTTTGCAAGACCAATTTTTACTTTTACAAGTCCATTTTTTAAATATACTGATAACGGAATTATTGTATAACCTTTTTCTTTTGTTGCTCCGATAAGTCTATTAATCTCTCTTCTGTGAAGAAGTAGCTTTCTTGTTCGTAATGGATCCACATTATTTCTATTTCCCTGTTCATATGGGCTTATATGCATCCCGTATATAAATACTTCTCCATTTCTTATTTGACAGAAAGCCTCATTTACAGATGCCTTGCCAAGTCTTAGCGACTTTACTTCTGTTCCTTTTAAAGCTATACCTGCTTCGTACTCTTGCTCTATAAAGTACTCATGCCTTGCCTTTTTATTATTAGTTAGTATTTTTGCCATTATCATCACCATTTACAAATTTAAAATCTATCTGTCTCTTTATACTACTTGCATCAATAACTTGAACCCTAACCTTTTGTCCAATATTATATATTCTATTTCTCGTATTTCCTACAACAATAAAGGACTCTTCATTGAAATTGTAAAAATCATCAGTCATATTTACAAAGGACACAAGTCCTTCAACACCATTGTCAAGTCTTACAAATATTCCAAACTTAGTTAGTCCGGATATTACACCGTCAAATCTCTTACCAATGTTGTCCTCCATATACTCAGCCATTTTCATATTTACAACTTCACGTTCTGCATCTTCTGCCCTTCTCTCAGTCATTGAGCAGTGTTTACTAACATCGTTTAAAAATTTCATATATTCATTCATATTATTTGTATTCTTTTTATTTCTTAAAAAATTTTTAAGAATTCGATGAATAAAAAGATCTGGATATCTTCTTATAGGAGAAGTGAAGTGGGTGTAAAACATACTTGCTAAACCAAAGTGTGTTTGAGGATCAGGAGAATATTCTGCCTTTGACATGGACCTTAAAAGCATCATTGAAATTAAGGGCTCTTCCGGTTTTCCCTTAGCTTCATTTATTATCGCCTCGTAGTCCTTTGGATGAATGTCTTGTCCCTTTATAGTATAACCAAACTTCTTAATCATTTTTTTAAGTTCTTCAACCTTCATCTCAGAAGGATCTTCATGAATTCTATATATAAAAGGCTCTTCCATAAATCCAAAGTGGCTACCCACCGTTTCATTTGTCACAATCATAAACTCTTCAATAATCCTATTTGCAACTCTTCTTTCTTCTTGAACAATGTCTATTGGCTTCCCATCATGACCAAGAATTATTTCAGGTTCAGTAAAGTTAAAATCTATACTTCCTCTTCTTTCTCTCTTTTCTTTTAAGATTTCAAAGAGCTCGTTCATCACCAAAAGTTTTTCCTTCAATAATTCATCTTCATAAATATCTTCTTTGCCTTCAATTATGTCTGAAACATTTGTGTAGATTAATCTGTAGTCAGAATTTATAACAGACTCATAAAATTTATAATCAACTACCTTACCTTTCTTATTAATTTCCATTTTAACAGTTATAGAAAGTCTATCTACTCCAGGGTTTAAACTGCAAATTCCATTTGAAAGTTCCTTTGGTAGCATAGGAATAACTCTGTCCAACAGATAGACCGAATTCCCTCTCCTATAGGCTTCTTTATCCAGCGCTGATCCCTTAGGGACATAGTGTGTAACATCTGCAATATGAACATAGAGTAAGTAATTGTCATCCTTTTTATCAATAGATATGGCGTCATCAAAATCTTTTGCAGTAGCTCCATCAATAGTCACCGTAAATAGATTTCTAAAATCCGTTCTCTCTTCTATTTCCTTTAAATCTACCTCATTTTCTATCTCATCTGCTCTATTTTGTATCTTTTTAGAAAATTCAAAGGGTAAATCAAATTCCATTACAATAGATGTAATATCAACTCCCTTTTCATTTATATTTCCAATTATGTTTGTGACAATAGCTTCTGGATTTTTCCCCTTTGGTTTTCTATCTTTTACCTTCGCAACAACCTTGTCATTTGTCTTAGCACCATTTCTATCGCCCTTGCTTATGAAAAGGTCAAATCCATATCTTGTGTCATCTGGAACTACAAATCCAAAATTTTTTCCTTGAACATAAGTTCCTATTATAGGTCGTTTGTTTTTTTCTATTACCTTAACAACTTCTCCTTCCGCTTTTTTATCGCCTTGAGCTTTTTTTACAATTCTTATCAGAACCTTATCTTGATGCCAAGCTTCATTTAAATCGTCTTTGGATATAAAAACATCATCTATGATGCCATGTTCCTCTATAAAATAAGCAAAACCTGCTTTATTCCCCTCCAGAATACCTCTAAATATATTTTCACTTGCAGGAAGCATATACTTGCCTTTAGCAGTAGTTAATAGCAAGCCCTCTTTTTCAAGAACTTTCAAAACATTTACAAAGTCCCTTCGACCCTTTGGCTCTATATCAAAAATCATACAAAGTTCTTCAGAAGTCATTGGCTTATATTCCTCTGAAGAAATATATTCTAATATTCTTTCTTTTATTTTCATTTTTACCCCCTGCTTTCATTACTTATATCCATTATACCAAATCAAATGAAATGTCATATAATCTTTAATAATCATCTCCAGCATAGTCGGCGATTATTATTTAAAATCTCATCCACATCCTCATCAGAATACTTAAATTCCTTTATAGGCTTTTCTTCCTCGACAGATTTTTGTTCATCCTTTTTCTCGTCCTGCTCTTCAGACTTAGCCTTTTCCTCTTCTTCGACAGTTTCCTTTAAATCTTCTTCCATATCTTCCTCCATAGTTTTTAGTTTCAATGCTTAACTTTCCATATAGTTTTATGTCATTAATGCTTGGACAAAAAAAGAACAGTTTTTTTAAGACTTGTCCAGGTCTTGTCTTCTTCCTAAAGACGCGAAATTCCTTATATCTTCACACGATTAATTCGTGTGGATATCAACATTTATATTTTATTTTCACACAATTAAACAATAAAAAAGCACCTCTAACATTCTGACCTGAACCCCAAAATCCGGAATACGGATGGAGGGGTTTTTCTATGCCAAAATATACAAAAGAATTTAAAATAAAATTAGTATTAGAATACTTATCAGGAAAATCTGGTGGTCAAGAAAGTATTGCTAATAAATATAATATTCCATATTCCACCTTGAGAAATTGGATAAACAAATACAATTCAGGAGGCTTTGATAACTTATCTAAAAAGTCAAAAAATAACAAATTCACTATCGAATTTAAGCTATCTGTAATACAATATAGGCAAATCAATAATATTTCGCTCAGAGAGACTGCAGAGCACTTCAATCTTGTTAATGGATCTATGGTATACAGATGGGAGAAGGCGTATCTTGAACGTGGTCTATCTGGGCTAGAAGATAACAGAGGAAGGCCTAAAAAAGACATGACCAAATCAAATAAAAAGTCTAAACTTAATACTCCAATAAACGAAAGTGAAAGAGAAGAATTAATAAGATTAAGAGAAGAAAATAGACTCCTTAAAATGAAAATAGTATACGAAAAAAAGTTAAAAGCCTTGCTACTGGAAGAGGAAGCAGAAGCAAGGAAAAAACAAAGATAATCCTCAAGTTAATAAAAGAATATCCAAAAAGCAAGATAAGCGAATGGTTAGAAATAGCTGAACTACCAAAATCATCATACTATGAATGGAAGATAAAATTAGCTCAACCAGTAGATAAAGATAAAGGAATCAGAAAAGAAATACTAAGGATATTAGAAGCATCAAAAGGTAGATATGGATATAGAAGAGTAACTATGGTATTAAAAAATAAAGGATTTAATGTCAACCATAAAAGAGTTTTAAGAATAATGAGAGAAGAATCATTGCTATGTACTAAATTTAAAACAAGATCAAGAAAATACTCATCATACAAAGGAGAAGTAGGCAAAGTAGCAGATAATGTTGTAAATAGAGAATTTAAAGCTGACAAACCGAACCAATTATGGTTAACAGATGTTACAGAATTTAGGGTTAAAGGTGAAAAAAAGAAACTATACCTATCACCAGTATTAGATGTTTACAACAGTGAAATAATAAGCTATACCCTAAGTTATCACCCAACAATAGAATTAACAAATACAATGTTAGATAAAGCTTTAGACAAGTTAAAAAACAATAATAACTTAACAATACACTCAGACCAAGGCTTCCACTATCAACACAGTTCATGGACCAATAAGTTAGAAAAAATGAACATTAGGCAAAGTATGTCAAGAAAAGGGAATTGTCTAGACAATTCTCCAATGGAGAACTTCTTTGGGATATTAAAACAAGAAATGTTTTATGGAGAAGAGTTTAAAAGTTATGACCATTTGATAAGTGAGATTGAAAAATATATTAAATGGTACAATGAAGATAGGATTAAAACAAAATTAAACGGAATGTCCCCTGTTATGTACAGATTACATTCCGCTTAAAAGATTATTAAATTGTTCCGTGTTTACGGGTTCAGGTCATAATAGAGTGCCAAGTGATATATTGAATCGAATATTTTTTCACATCTTAAATGAGTAAGAAAATAGACAATAAAAAAGAGTTACTCGCTATAGCAACATTAATCATAAATTTATTAATCGCAGTAGTAAATTTAATTAAAGAAATAGTTAAGTAACTCAAGATTGGGAGGGAAACCTCCCTTCCAATTAAATTATATCATTCTTACTCTAAAAATTCTAAATGGATAAAAAGAAACAATTAATAACATTAACATTAATTACTATTATAATAATAGCCAGTAGTTTAGATATTCCAACTCCTCAAACTCTTAAAGTTTGATAAGCGTTTTCAATTGATTGTAATTTTTTAATTACCCACTCTTCATTATTCCACATGAAAGATGGAATCATAACTTCTATCATTTATCCTCCCAATTGAATTGTGTTATTAACTTTGTTATAATATAAATAACAAACAGGAGTACCTCTTCCCATCAAAGGCTACTATGAGTAATCATAATAGTTTGAGGGGGCCACTCCTGTTATTCTTTTCTTTTAAATATCCCAATTAATTTGCTTTCTCTTAAGATTAATGTTTTATTCAAGTATTCATATCTTTTGTTATTGTAAATACGCCTTAATTCATTAACCAATATATCATCAGTATATGAATCTATTTTTAAATCAAGTATTATATTTTCTGATTGCCCTTTTATATTTTTAACTGCTGTGGATAGTGTATTTTTAGAATGAGAATTAATTGTTTTTAAATCCCAACTGTCTCCTTCCCATATATAATCCGGAGTTCTTATTTTCTGAGGGAATAATATTCTTGGATGAAGAAAAACTACTCCTCCCACATTATCAGCTATCCATTGAGCAACTTCTTTTTCGTACTTACTATAATCCAAAACAACATCTTTTCCACCAACTCTATAGATGGATTTGTAAGATACCATAAAGATTTATCGTTGATATCTGACATATCGTCCACAGACCATTCCGCCCAGCCGTTATGTTTTCTGCCACCTGAAAGAATTGACTCTCGGTACTTAGTAAAGACTGTCCCACCTGATACAAGTGTTGGAGGTGTTCCACACATGATTGTCATAGGATTGTCTGAGTCTGTAACTGTATATTTTAGTGCCGACTTTTGGTCATTTGTATACTCTTGAGCCTCATCTATGATGAGCATATCAAAACCTTCACCAAGTCCACCTGTGGCAGTCCTTGTTCTAAACTGGATAACTCCTCCGTGTTCTTTGATTTCAATTCTCTCTTGTCCTTTAGCCTTGATTGATGAAAAGTTTTCTTTGTCTTCAAGTCCCATATCTTCAAGATACTTTATTAATTTTTCAAAAGATGAGTGAGAAGTTGAAATTCTATGTGCTGTGTGTAAAATATTAAGTCCATGAAAGAGTCCCCACAGTTCTGCCATATAGACAATTTCAGTTTTTCCATTTATTCTTGGTACAGCGTAACCAAATTTAGAATGAGTCCATAGGTCTTCGTCGTTCATAGTAAAGAGGTCATTTATCATCTTCTCTTGCCAAGGATAGGGACTTCTTCCAGTTTTTTTATATAGTTCTACTGCTTCATGACCTAAGGTTTTATCATAATCTAAAATTACCGACTTGGTGGGAGTTTGATTTCCATATTTTTTTCAATGTTCCAAACTCCTTTGTATAAAATTAATCGTGCGTTTTTTTCGTGTGATTTTTTACACGATTAACTCACGATTATTTTTAGTTAATTTAATACTGTTGTCTTTAATAACAATGTATAATGCTTCTCCTAACCTTGAAACTATATCTTCAGAAAGTTCTAAATTATACATATCTGAAATTCCGTGTAATATTTCATGAATTAAGGTTGCTTTATTTTGTTTTTCATCGTTTAGTAATTCATTAAGATAAATTTCACGCTTATCATAGTCTATTTCGCCATAACAATCATTTCCATTATTTATTAAATTATGGTTTGGATTTGTTTTTATAAGTTTATAATTTTTCCAACCTATTTTTATTTCATCTAACATTTTTCCTCCAATAAAAAAGCACCTCTAACATTTAATAGTTAGTGTGCTTTTATAAATAAACTATATCCTTTATACTCCTAATATCTAAAGCAATATTTTTTTTACCATTTATAACAAAAAAAGTATCATACTGTTCTTCAGGTTCATCAAAATCTTCTGCTAAAGATATTCCATTTCCCCTACATATAATGCTATCACCATTCGTAAACAATATTTTTATTTTATCTGCCCATTGAGCTTTTTCCCAATCAATCAAAATTATCACCTTTTATTGGAACTATATGCGTTCCCTTTCTTCCATAATGTATTCTACCTTTAGTTGTTGGATACTCTTTTCCTTCATAAATATAATATCCAATAATCATTCTAAAATTTACATCTTCCTGTTTTCTTGGTTTTCCAGATTTTGTACTCTGAACAATTCCTCTACCATAAAACTCATTAATTAATCTTTGCGTTTCCTCATAGGATATAGTAAGTATACTTTGTTTTCCATAACCTCTTTTTATTCTATTTTCTAAATGTTGATTAAACTGCTTAGTTCCTAACAAATGTTTTTCATAATGTTCTTTATTACTCGTTAAATCAATTTCACCAGAACGTACTTTCTTTACTATATTAATCGATGAAGAGTGTTCGACTAATGCGATTCTCTTCCTTGAATTAATTTTATCATCTTTATCAACATCAATCCATTGTTTAGACCAAATATCTTGCTTTCTTCCGTCACCTGGTAAATAATCTACAGTACATCTGCAAAATCTGTTTCGCCTCCACACATCTTTAGGTACATCTGGATATTCGTATACTCCAACCACTTCTTTACACCAATCACAACAATTTCCTGCTTCTTTTCTAATTATTTTTGGTCTTAATCCCGCCTTGTACTGCAATTCACTATTTGCTTTTATTGTGTTGTCCACAACTGATTGAGTGAAGTTTTTTACTGGTTCATTTAAAAGCCATTTAACTTCTCTGTACGACTCTACGCACTCTTATTTGAATTCATAACTATATTTCATAAAAATACCCTCCTTACTGGATTGTCCAGTAAAGATGGTACATATCAATTTCGCATAAATTTGACAGTTTATTAAAGTCGAGCAAAATTGAGACAAGCTCCATTCCTACAGGAATGGATAGGTATTGATACATAAAAAAAGTATCAACCCTTACCTTTATATTAGGTTTTGGTTGATACACAAAATTATATACAGATCCCTTTATTTATTCAAAATTAATTATTAAATTATCATCATTTATTTTCGGTATAACCCATGAACAATATTTATCCCACTCTGATGTGTTTTTTCTATAAATAAACACCTTTTCAAACTCTTTTGCTTTTCCAAGCGGTATTTTCCATCCAAATAATTCGTCAATAATCATATCATTGTACTTGATATCATTACATTCTCCAAAATCCAAGAAAAAAACAAACCCATTTTTTTCTGCTTCCTTTTGAACAATTTTGAAGTACCTTATGAATTTTTCATCTTCCTTTGTCCTCAAACCTATCATTACTAAACTCCTTATGTAGTTAATTTATTATTTTTTATACATCAAGTTTAACATTTCTACATAAGGAATCAAATTAATATTGAAATTTGTACTTTAAATTTACATTTTCCCAAAATAAAAAAGCCTCAAATAGCCTAATCAGCTATCTGAGGTTATTTGGTGCGGGAAAGAGGACTTGAACCCCCACGTCAATGACACTAGATCCTAAGTCTAGCGCGTCTGCCAATTCCGCCATTCCCGCTCATATGGGGTGGGAGATGGGATTCGAACCCACGACCTTCAGAGCCACAATCTGACGCCCTAACCAGCTAGGCCACACCCACCAGATGAGTACCTAGTAATAATACCATGTATAAAACTTAAAGTCAAGTTTTTTATGGAATTATTTTCATCGTGTACTAAATCCATCAACATCACAAATAATAGTATACACTAATTATAAAATTTTGCAAGTTTTTTTGAAAAATTTTCGAAAGAATTTTACATTAATTTAAAAAGACCCAGAATTCTGGATCTTTTAAATTAGTTTTCGTCATCCTCGCCTTGCT